>WBZU01001268.1_pt1 | contig 19311 bp, 16 predicted proteins | sample 5204311 | NCBI WGS metagenome assembly WBZU01 (sample SAMN12344359, study PRJNA552823) | activated sludge metagenome | biome: Activated sludge suspended growth; feature: Nitrification reactor; material: Wastewater; isolation source: activated sludge from nitrification reactor of wastewater... | reverse complement strand
CCGAGCGCATCCTGAAGCGCGAAGTCGATGCCAGGGCGCATGCCGAAATGCTGGTCGCGCTCAAGCAGGAACTCTAATACCATGGCCGAACTCGTTACCATCGCGCGCCCCTACGCTGAAGCGGTTTTCCGCATCGCGCTGGAAAACAAGGCGCTGACGGCCTGGTCCGAGCGGTTGTCGCTGCTTTCTGCAATTGCCACGGATGAGCAGATGCGTTCCTGCATCGGCAATCCCGAGTTGTCTGCCACGCAGAAGAGTACGCTCTTCAAGTCGCTGATCGGCAAGATGCAGGATGGTGGCGAAGCCAGTCTGATCGACGTTCTTGCCAACAACGAGCGGCTTTCCGCCTTGCCGGAAATCGCGGGTCTCTTCGAGGAACTGAGGGCTGCGCAGGAGGGCGTCAAGGAAGCCACGATCTACAGTGCCTTTCCCGTTGACGATGCGCAGCTCAAGGCGCTGATCGAGGATCTGGAAGCGCGCTTCAAAACCCGGCTGACTGCCGAAGTGGTCGTCGATCAATCGCTGATCGGCGGCGTCAAGATTGTGGTTGGCGACCAGGTTCTCGATACCTCCGTACGCGGAAAATTGGAGAGCCTGCGGTTGGCGCTCAAGAACTAGGAGAATTTCCATGCAGTTGAATCCTTCCGAAATCAGCGAACTGATCAAGAGCAAGATCGAGAATCTTGCGATCAGCGCCGATCTGCGCACCCAGGGCACCATCGTTTCGGTGACCGATGGTATTTGCCGTATCTACGGCCTGACCGATGTCATGCAGGGAGAGATGCTCGAGTTTCCAGGCAATACCTTCGGCATGGCCTTGAACCTCGACCGCGACTCGGTTGGCGCGGTGGTTCTCGGTGAATACGAGCAAATCAGCGAAGGCGACACCGTCAAGACCACCGGCCGCATTCTCGAGGTTCCGGTCGGTCCGGAGTTGCTCGGTCGCGTGGTGAACTCGCTTGGGCAGCCGATCGACGGCAAAGGTCCGGTCAACAACAAACTGACTGACAAGATTGAAAAGGTCGCACCCGGTGTCATCTGGCGCAAATCGGTTTCGCAACCGGTACAGACCGGACTGAAATCGATCGACGCCATGGTGCCGATCGGTCGCGGCCAGCGTGAATTGATCATTGGTGACCGGCAGACCGGCAAGACCGCGGTGGCCGTGGATACGATCATCAACCAGAAAGGCCAGAACCTGATCTGCATCTACGTTGCGGTGGGTCAAAAGGCTTCGACCGTCGCCAACGTGGTACGCAAGCTCGAAGAAAACGGCGCGATGGAATATACCATCATCGTGGCTGCGACTGCTTCCGAATCCGCCGCTCTGCAGTACATCGCGCCCTACTCGGGTTGCACCATGGGCGAGTATTTCCGTGACCGTGGTCAGGATGCCCTGATCATCTACGACGATCTGACCAAGCAGGCGTGGGCTTACCGCCAGGTTTCGCTGCTTTTGCGCCGCCCGCCAGGACGTGAAGCCTACCCTGGCGACGTGTTCTATCTGCACTCGCGCCTGCTTGAGCGCGCAGCACGCGTTTCCGAAGCATGGGTCGAGAAGTTTACCAATGGCGAGGTCAAGGGCAAAACGGGCTCGCTGACGGCCCTGCCGGTCATCGAAACGCAGGCAGGCGACGTGTCTGCCTTCGTTCCGACCAATGTCATCTCGATTACCGATGGCCAGATCTTCCTTGACACCGACCTGTTCAATGCGGGTGTGCGTCCAGCCATCGATGCCGGTATCTCGGTTTCCCGGGTCGGCGGTGCTGCCCAGACCAAGGTCATCAAGAAGCTGGGCGGGGGGGTCCGTCTGGCGCTCGCCCAGTACCGTGAACTGGCCGCCTTTGCGCAGTTCGCATCGGATCTCGATGAGGCGACCCGAAAACAGCTTGATCGTGGCCGTTTGGTCACCGAACTGATGAAGCAGCCGCAGTATTCGCCATTGCCTATTTCCGAGATGGCGATCACCCTGCACGCGGTGAACAAGGGTCTTTTCGACGATGTTGAAGTGAAGAAGGCGCTTGCCACCGAGAAGCAGATGCACGGCTTCGTCAAACAGAAATACGCCGACCTCGTGGCCAGGATCGAAACCACCAAGGATCTTGACGCTGACACTGAGCAGAAGCTCACCAAGGCGATTGAGGAATTCAAGGCCACACTGGCCTGATCGATCAAGGAGATAGCCATGCCTAGCGGCAAGGAAATCCGGAACAAGATCAAGAGCGTAGAGAGTACGCGCAAGATCACCAAGGCCATGGAAATGGTGGCCGCATCGAAGATGCGCAAGGCGCAGGACAGGATGCGGGCTGCCCGCCCCTACGGCGAGAAGATTCGCCGGGTGGCCGGTAACCTTTCGCATGCCTTGACGGATTATCGCCATCCTTTTCTGACCGTACGCGAGCCCGTGAAAGCGGTCGGATTGATCACGGTCACCTCCGACAAGGGACTCTGCGGTGGCCTCAATACCAACGTGCTGCGGCTTGCCCTGGCGAAGATGAAGGAGTGGGACGCTGAAGGCAAGAAGCTTCGGGTGACCGCGATTGGCAACAAGGGCTTGGGCTTCATGCAGCGGGCGGGTGCGAACATCGTCTCGCAGCTCACCGGATTGGGGGATACGCCGCACCTCGAGAAGCTGATCGGTCCGGTCAAGGTGCAACTGGACGCCTACATGAAGGGCGAAATCGATCTTCTCTACATCGCCTTTACCCGTTTCATCAATACGATGAAGCAGGAGCCGACGCTCTACCAGTTGCTACCGCTCTCGGGGGATCTCGTCGGGAGTGAGGGCAATCGCTGGGACTACCTCTACGAGCCTGACGCCAAGACGGTCATCGATGACTTGCTGTTGCGTTATGTGGAGGCGATGATCTATCAGTCGGTAGCCGAGAACATGGCTTCCGAGCAGAGCGCGCGCATGGTCGCCATGAAGTCGGCTTCGGATAACGCGAAGAACGTGATCGGCGAACTCAAGCTGGTTTACAACAAGGCTCGCCAGGCAGCGATCACCAAAGAGCTTTCGGAAATCGTCGGCGGCGCAGCGGCTGTCTGACCACGCGATAGTTGATTTATTGATTAGGGATACGACGATGAGTCAAGGAAACATTGTTCAGTGTATCGGCGCCGTGGTGGACATCCAGTTCCCACGTGACGCCATGCCCCACATTTACAACGCACTCCAGCTCGACAAGGCAGAAGAATCGGATATGTGCGAATCCGACCTGATGTTCGAGGTTCAGCAGCAGTTGGGGGATGGCATTGTGCGCACCATCGCCATGGGGTCATCCGACGGACTGCGGCGTGGCATGAAAGTCAACAACACCGGCGCCGGCATTTCGGTACCGGTCGGCAATGCGACGATTGGCCGCATCATGAACGTTCTCGGTCGGCCGATTGATGAAGCCGGGCCCATTGCCACCGAAGAGCGCCGTGAAATTCACCAGATGGCACCGAAGTTCGACGAGCTGTCACCGTCGGTCGATCTACTGGAAACCGGGATCAAGGTGATCGACTTGGTTTGTCCTTTCGCCAAGGGCGGAAAGGTGGGACTGTTCGGTGGTGCCGGCGTGGGCAAGACGGTGAACATGATGGAGCTGATCAACAATATCGCCAAACAGCACTCGGGTCTTTCGGTGTTTGCCGGTGTCGGTGAGCGTACCCGCGAGGGCAATGACTTCTATCATGAAATGAAGGAGTCCAATGTTCTCGACAAAGTGGCGATGGTCTTTGGTCAAATGAACGAGCCTCCAGGCAACCGCCTGCGCGTCGCATTGACTGGCCTGACCATGGCCGAGCGATTCCGTGATGATGGCCGTGACATCCTCTTCTTCGTTGACAACATCTATCGTTACACGCTGGCCGGTACCGAGGTTTCGGCACTGCTTGGCCGGATGCCGTCTGCCGTCGGCTATCAGCCGACGCTGGCCGAAGAAATGGGCCGTCTGCAGGAACGTATCACCTCGACCAAGGTCGGATCGATTACCTCGATTCAGGCGGTCTATGTACCTGCCGATGACCTGACCGATCCGTCGCCGGCGACAACCTTCCTGCATCTGGACTCGACCGTGGTGTTGTCGCGCGATATCGCCTCGCTTGGCATCTACCCGGCTGTTGACCCGCTCGATTCGACTTCACGGCAGCTTGATCCCCAGGTCGTCGGCGAAGAGCATTATAACGTTGCCCGTGCAGTCCAGATGACTCTCCAGAAATACAAGGAGTTGCGCGACATTATCGCGATTCTCGGGATGGACGAGCTGTCGCCGGAAGACAAGCTGGCGGTTTACCGCGCCCGCAAGATTCAACGTTTCCTTTCACAACCCTTCAGCGTGGCTGAAGTCTTTACCGGTTCTCCTGGCAAGTATGTTCCACTCAAGGACACGATCAAGGGCTTCAAGATGATCGTCGAAGGCGAATGCGACAACATTCCCGAGCAGGCGTTCTACATGGTTGGCGGTATCGAGGAAGTGTTCGAAAAAGCCAAGACACTCTAAAGCGGGCAGCACAAACGTCGTATCCCTTGCACTGTGCCAGGGATACGGCCGAGCAAAGGGAATAACCATGGCAATCAGAGTACATGTTGACGTCGTCAGTGCCGAAGAATTGATCTTTTCCGGCCAAACCGACTTCGCGGTCTTTCCGGGTGAGGCCGGCGAACTTGGTATCTATCCGCGGCACACGCCGCTATTGACCCGTATCAGGCCCGGAACGATTCGTCTGAAAGTGCCGGATAGCGATGAGTACGAAATGGTTTACGTTTCCGGCGGAATGTTGGAGGTGCAGCCTGCGCTGATTACGGTCCTGGCCGACACGGCGATTCGTGCGCACGACCTTGATGAAGCCAAGGCGATAGAAGCCAAGCGTCGTGCAGAGGAAGCGCTCAAGGACCGGACCTCCGACGTTGGTCTCGCTACTGCCGAGGCGGAACTAGCGCAAGCGGTTGCCCAGTTGCAGGCAATCAAGCGGCTACGCCAGCGTCACTAAGTGACTGAGACTTTGTCAGTCGTAAAAAAAGAAAGGCAGCCTGAGAGCTGCCTTTCTTTTTTCCCACATACTGGAGCGTACCACGTACACCACCCAGCCGAGTGTTAACCCAGTTCCAGCCGAGCCAGCCTTCTTTCCATGCGCGCAAAATCGTCACGCAAGGCGTCCACCTCTAGACAAAACCGCTCGATATCACCGCGGCGAGCAATCGCTGCATCCTCTTCAGTCAGATATTCGGCCACACCGATCGCCAACTTTCTCAAGCCGACCAGTTGCCATTGTCCCAGTTGCTTGACAAACTGGAGGCCACGGTGAGCCACTACATCGCCAAGGACTTTCGACAAGTCATGCTCGATGTCCCAGCGCAAGTTGCGAAATACGAAGCCCAGGGTCTCTGCCAGATCCACAGAGCCTGAAATGGTCGCTGAAGTGAGCAGAGAGGCTTGGTCGGTGAACGCGAGCGCGGGTGCTTCACTAGGAAGGGTGATGCTGACCGTCGCTGGAGTGCCCGCGGCTGCGGTTTCGAATGTGCCCCCATCGCTAATCCTGACCAGCAAGGCCGTGCTACCAAATTGCAGGAGTGCTGTCTTGCCGGCAAAGGGAATCAGTCGATCACGCGCCCAGGACTCTCCCTGTAACAGGTGATTGAGCAGTACGAGCGTAGGCCAGGCCAGCATCTCTCGTTCAGGAAAGTTGCTGGATACCGGCAATTACCCAGCCGCGAGAACCGTCAACGGCCTTGGTAAGGTTCCAGACTTCGTCGAAAGGCGTGGCCACCGCGCCGGCTTCTTCGCGGATCATCCCGTTGAAGCGAACGCTGGCGATGTGCCGGTCGGCCTCGGTGACGGCTTCGAGCAACACCGCGTTCAGCGTCACGACATCGGTTTGCTGTGTTGCCTTCCCTCTCTCTTCGAACTGCAGTCTGATTTCTGCAAACATCTCGGGTGTTACAAACTCGCGGATGTCGTCGAGATTGCCAGCATCGTTGGCCGCCTGCAGTCGAATGAAATTCAGCTTGGCGACCCGCAGGAAACCATCCACGTCGAAGCCTGCCGGTATGTTGGCCGACGGCGGAGCGACAGGGCTGGCTGGCAGACCCGCAGCCGGCGCAGGATTGAAGGCTTGTTGCGGCGTCGGTGTCATTCCTGGAGCGCCTGCCCCAGCATACTGCAGGGGTTGAGCATCTGGTACCGGTGAACTCCTGCGGCGAAACAGAAATTTGAAGACGACCACGGCGCACATCAACAGTAACGCGATCATCAGAAAATTGGCCATGCCTTCACCCAGGCCGAAGTGGGATAACAGTGCGGCGATTCCAAGGCCGGCGGCCAGACCTGCCAAAGGACCCATCCAGTTACGTTTGGTTGCTGCTGCCGGTGCCGTCGCGGCAGCAGGTGCAGGGGGCACTGCATTCTGAGGCGGTGTTGCCTGCCGCTGCGTTACCGAGTCGCGCTGCATGCCGGACGAACTGCCGCCGCCCAGTCGCTTCGCGTCGGCCTCTCCAACCGCCAGGCCAAGACTGAATACACAGATACCGAGAGTCATCAGGATCTTTTTCATCAGTGCATCGCTCCTCCTAAAACTTGAAAGCACGGTGCAGGGCGACAACGCCCAGCGCCAGATTGTAGTATTCGACCTGCTCGAGTCCGGCTTGTTCCATCAATAACTTGAGCGCTTCCTGATCCGGATGCATGCGAATCGATTCGGCAAGATACCGGTAGCTCGCCTCGTCGTGGATAATCATCTGTCCAAGACGTGGGATGACCTGGAACGAATAGAAGTCGTAAGCGGCTGCCAGAGGTTTCCATACCTGGGAAAACTCGAGCACCAGCAGGCGTCCTCCGGGCCTGAGGACGCGTCGCATTTCGGCCAGTGCCAGATCTTTGTGTGTCATGTTGCGCAGGCCAAAGGCAACCGTCACACAATCAAAATAATCATCGGGAAACGGCAGCTTTTCGGCGTCACACTGTGCGACAGGGACGATGAAACCCTGATTGCAGAGTCGATCACGACCACGGACCAGCATGGCGTGGTTGATATCCGTGAGCCAGACTTGTCCTCGGCTGCCGAGTTTTCTGGCGAAAGCCAGTGCCAGGTCGCCGGTTCCACCCGCCACGTCGAGCACCCGCCAGCTCTCGCGAACGCCACTCTTGGCAAGGGTGAACGCTTTCCAGAGCCGGTGTAGACCACCCGACATCAGGTCATTCATCAGGTCGTAACGCTGTGCAACGGAATCGAAAACTTCGGCGACGTGTCTGGCTTTCTCCTCCTCGGCAACTTCCTGATAGCCAAAGTGGGTCGTGCTTTGCTGGTTGCTCATGCTAATGACCTGACTGAGGATCAATCGGGACGGATCAGTGCTTGCCGCAAGTGTGGGATGCCTTGGTAGCGACTGTCGGGGTCTCGGAGGGGGCACGGCTGCCATTCTCCTGCTGCAGGCGTTTCAGATACGCTTGCCAGAGCTGGTCGCGATTGACACCCAGATGGTAGAGCAAATCCCAGGAATACAGCCCGCTATCGTGGCCATCCGAGAATACCGGTCTGATGGCGTAGTTGCCGACCGCCTCAACCCGTTCGATATCGACGTCCCGCTTGCCGACTTGCAGAACCTCCTGGCCTGGTCCATGACCACGGGCTTCAGCAGATGGCGTGAACACGCGCAGGAATTCGTAGCTCAGCTCGAAACGCTCATCGCCCTCGAAACTCAATTCGATAATGCGGGATTTCTGATGCAGCTTGATCTCGGTCGGGATCTTCGTGGTTTCGTCCAAGCCAGCCATGGGGGTCTCTGCGTAATCGTGACGACACATCATAACGCAAAATCACCTCTATCACCGTGGCTGCCTGCCATGGCAGGCAGCATTCGGTGATGGTCACCCTCAAACCACGCTAAAAGTTACCCTCTCAAAGTCCGCGCCATCGGCCAGCAGGCGTTGTAACCTGACCTGCATCGGGTATTCCGTGTAGACTTCGAGCTGGCGGTCGGTTCGAAACCACCCCGGCGGGAGGATCAGGGTTTGTTCGGCGCCGATGGCCGGGACTGCCGGCAGCAAGAACGCCCGTTGATAGGGAACCTGGTGCCCCGGTTCGAGTGCCAGCGGGCGAGCAGCAACCGCTTGAGGTTTACCGGGCAGTGCAGCGATCCCTGCGACCAGATTGCCGCCTTCTTCCTGCATCAACCACGCCACCTGTGCCAGAAGATGCGAGTTGCCGTCATGCGGGCAGATCGACAGCAGCTGCCCCGGTGCGACTTTCTTGCCGACAAGCGAGCGCAGCAGGCGAAAACCATTCGCGCACTGGTCAAGCACTTCCCAGTTGTCGAAGTCAAAGCCAAGCTGTACCTGGCGGACTTCCAGCATCTGCGTCGGGTCAAGCATGTGGCGGAAGGCAAACATGCTTTCGAATTCCTGGCGCGAATAGATGCTGGCAATCTCCGGTTGCTGGAACTCCTTTCCGGAGATGTGGTAGTGCATTGCCGAAAACCCCGTGGATACTTTGGAAATTCCCGACGCATTGTGTCGGCGAAACTTGCGTGCGGCACGCAATATGCTCCATGGTTTGTAGAGACGATTGACCAGTCGATAACACTGTGCAGCAGTACAATCTTCACCGAGGCCGAGCTGTGCGGGCGAGATTCGTTGCTGCAACTGCCTTTTCAATTGATTGAGCTGGCTCACCAGGCGAGTGGTGTCGAGTCGACGCAGATGTTCGCGATGCCGGCACTCATTCGATGCCCGCAGACCACAATCCTGCATCAGGTCGACGACGAACGGAGGTAAGGGCTCATTCTCTACGATCGGGTGCATTGCTACCAGAGGAGACCAATTGCTTGCCCAGCGAAGTACCAGGCTGATGTCACCGACAGACAGACTGTAGGGACTCGCCAATTCAGCGAGGAGGAGGCCGACGAAAGCGGCAGTACAGTGGCTGCTGCGTCCAAGGGGATCGAGCGAATCCGGCACGGGAAGATTCGCAATCCCCCATTCTTCGGCACTGGCGTAATATCCATGCAGGTTCAGCCACACTCCTGCCGGTAGAGCTTGGCGGGCGCGATGGTGCTCGATGATCACCATTCCCGTGTAGTAAATGCAGCGGTGCAGGATCAGGGCCAATCGTTCGGCATGGACGTTGCTGTTGTCGTCGCTGTCCAGAAGCTGTGCACAATGCGCATAGGCGCGGGCTGCCTTCTGCCAGGTGGCAATGACCTGGCAGAAGGCACTTGCTTCGACCTCTCCCAGCGGTAACGCCTTGTTGATGTAGCTGCGGGCAAGCTCTTCCTCGATGAAACAGAGTGAAATCCGCGTCTGTTCGAGCAGCTGCAGATAGACTTCGCCTTCCGGTGGCGTCCTCAACAGACTATCGAGAAAAAGGTTGATGTCGAGCGCAGCCTGCCGTGAATTGGCCAGGGGAAGCCGAGAGAGAAGCTGGAAACCGGTATGCAGATCGGGAATCTTCATGGTTGCCGGGATATTGGGGAGGACTGCATTCATGGTTTTCACTGCTGGTTCTATCAGGCTATCTGGTACGCATGGCGGCGATGATCTGGTCACCCAGTTGCTGCCTGTCAACGAGGGGGCGACGTGGGCTATTCTGCCGTGGCGGTTTCGTCCTGACAGCATTGGGGAAATGCCTGTCGTCTCGCCAGCGAGGGATCAGGTGCCAATGAACGTGCGGCGTCATCATATTGCCCAGGCTCGCGAGATTGATCTTGTCCGGTTGGTACAAGGTTCGAACCGCGCTCTCCACGGCAAATAGCACGCTCATGAACTGCATCCTTTCCTTCTGAGGCAGGTCGGTCATCTCGCGCATAGGCCGGTGCAGAATGATGCGGCAGAAGCCGGGGTAATCCGGGTCACCAACCATGACGACGCGACACAGGTCGCTTTCCCATACCACTTCGCCTTCCGGCGATTCGCATAGTTCGCAATCCTCAAAATCGTATTCGAACACTTGCTGACTCCTTGCAGATTTCAGGGCGCCGATGCGCCATCCAGGATTCCACAATAAGCCACCAGGGCAGTCAGCGAGAGGAACTAGGTCACGGAAGGGGAGATGTGATCAAGGGACAGGGATGTCCAGTTCGGCGCGGGTGAAAGGGGAATCGTGCGACTGGCCTGTCGCTCCATTCCTTCCCCTTTGAGTCTTGGAGCTACAGAAGAACGCGCTCGATACCGCCGTTGTTGGCCTTGTGGACGTATTGCGCCATCCAGTCCTCACCGAGCAGCCGCTTGACCATCTCGACAACGATGTAGTCCGCCTGTGTGCCGGTGTCATTGTGGTAGCGGGACAGGCCCTGCAGGCACGATGGGCAGGAGGTAAGCACCTTGATGTCGCCAGTGAAACCATCGGAGCGCAGTCGGCTGGTGCCTTTTTCGATCTCCTCTTGCTTGCGGAAGCGCACCTGCGTGGACACGTCGGGGCGCGTAACCGCCAGCGTTCCGGATTCGCCGCAGCAGCGTTCGGAGAGATCGACTGGCTGTCCCATCAGACTGTTGACCACCTTGATGCCCGGTATCGTCCTCATCGGTGCGTGGCAGGGGTCGTGATACATATAGCGGGTACCGCTGACCCCATCAACCTGGACTCCCTTCTCCAGCAAATATTCGTGGATGTCCAGCAGGCGGCAGCCAGGAAAGATCTGCTCGAAGTGGTATTTTTCGAGCTGGTCCATGCAGGTGCCACAGGAGACGATGACCGTCCGGATGTCGAGATAGTTGAGTGTGTTGGCGACACGGTGGAAAAGCACCCGGTTGTCGGTGGTGATCCGCTGCCCCTGATCGGCCTCGCCAGCGGCCGTCTGGGGATAGCCGCAGCACAGGTAGCCCGGCGGCAGAACCGTTTGTGCGCCGATCTCGTAGAGGATCGCCTGGGTGGCCAGGGCGACCTGCGAGAACAGACGCTCGGAGCCGCAACCCGGAAAGTAGAATACCGCGTCACCATCGTAATCCGGTGCGCTGATCTTGAGGGGGTCGCGAATGATCGGCACGACCTTGTCGTCTTCGATATCGAGCAGGGCGCGGGCAGTCCGTTTGGGCAGTCCGCCCGGCATCGGTTTATTGATGAAATGGATGACCTGTGCTCTGAGCGTGGGCGAACCCAGCGTCGCTGGCGGTTGCCGGGTCTGGCTCTGGAGCAGGTGCAAGGACCTCGCCAGTCGGTAGGCCAGGCGCTGCGCTCGGTAGCCCCAGTCGATCATCAGCTTGCGGACCAGCTTGATCGTCGCCGGGTCCTTGATCGTCAGGAAAGCCATCGCTGCGGCTTTCGCCGGAACGAACCTCTTCTTGCCCTGTTCACGCAGCAGATTGCGCATCCTGATCGAAACATTGCCGAAATCGATGTCGACCGGGCAGGGGGTGAGGCACTTGTGGCAGATCGTGCAGTGATCGGCGACGTCGTTGAACTCGTCAAAATGTCTGAGCGAGACGCCGCGGCGAGTCTGTTCCTCGTAGAGAAAGGCCTCGATCAGCAGGGAAGTAGCCAGGATCTTGTTGCGTGGCGAATAGAGCAGGTTGGCGCGTGGCACATGCGTTGAACAGACCGGCTTGCACTTGCCACAGCGCAGGCAGTCCTTGATCATCGTCGAGATGTTGCCGATCTCCGATTGCTCCATGATCAGCGACTCGGTGCCGAGCAGCGAGAACGAGGGCGTGTAGGCCTTCGCCAGATCGGCGCCGGGGAGCAACTTGCCCTGGTTGAAACGGCCGTCCGGGTCGATCCTCGCCTTGTAAGCGCGGAACGGCCGAATCTCGTCCTCGCTCAGGAACTCGAGTTTGGTGATGCCGATTCCATGCTCGCCCGAGACGACGCCGTCGAGCGCCCGTGCCAGCGCCATGATGCGCGCGACCACTGCATAAGCCGCCTGCAGCATGTCGTAATGGTCCGAGTTGACCGGGATGTTGGTATGCACATTGCCGTCACCGGCGTGCATGTGCAACGCGACGAACAGGCGGCTGCGCAGAACCTCCTGATGGATGGCGACGATGCGTTCGCGTACGGGTCGATAGACCAGGCCATCGAAAATCGCTTCGAGCTGCGGCCGGAGTTCTTTCTTCCACGAGACGCGCAGCGAGTAATCCTGCAGGCGATGGAAGAGCGTCGGCATGGCAGCGTGGTTTTTCAGCGCATCGACGCGGATGCCCAGATCGGCAAACTGCGTCTCGGCCTGTGGCAGGGGTAGATCGAGATTTTCGAGCAGCCATTGCCAGCGTGTCTGTACGCCGGTGACAGCGTCCAGCGCTGCAGTTCGCCGATCGCCGATCAGCAGCTCCCTGTCGAGGTCGGCGTCGCCACGATGCAGGGGCAGGTCGCCACGCAGGAATTCCGTCAGTGCAGCGCACAGCGACAGCTTGTTCCTGATCGACAACTCGATGTTGATGCGCTCGACTCCATCGCAGTACTCGCCCATGCGCGGCAGTGGAATCACCACGTCTTCGTTCAACTTGAAGGCGTTGGTATGGCGTGAAATGGCGGCGGTGCGCGAGCGATCGAGCCAGAATTTCTTGCGCGTCTCGGCATCGACGGCGATGAACCCCTCGGCACCGCGCAGGTTGCACAGACGTACCACTTCCGACGCGGCCGTCATTACCGCCGTCTCGTCGTCACCGACGATGTCACCGATCAGAACCATTTTCGGACGGCCTGCAGTTTCCGCCTTGCGCTTGGCCTTGGTGGCGTAGCCGACGGCCCGCAGATAGCGCTCGTCAAGGTGTTCGAGGCCGGCAAGCAGCACCCCGGCCACCCTGCCGGCACCATCTGGCTTGAAGTAATCGGTGATATCGACAATCGCCGGCACCGCCTCGCGCACCTGTCCGAAGAACTCCAGGCAGACGGTGCGCGTGTGCGCTGGCATCCGATGCAGGATCCAGCGGGCAGCGACAATCAGGCCATCGGTCCCTTCCTTCTGGACGCCCGGCAGACCGGACAGGAACTTGTCGGTCACGTCCTTGCCGAGGCCGGCCTTGCGAAAACGGGCACCCGGGATTTCCAGGATTTCCGGCGTTTCGTAGAGTGTTCTGCCGTCCTTGCGAAAACGTTTGATCTCGAAGCGTGCCAGTTCCTGTTCGTGAATCTTGCCGAAATTGTGGTGTACGCGTGTCACTTCCAGTACGTGACCACTCGGGTCGATCATCTTCCACCAGGCCAGATTGTCGAGAGCGGTTCCCCAGAGCACAGCCTTCTTGCCACCGGCGTTCATCGCGATGTTGCCACCGACGCACGAGGCTTCCGCCGATGTCGGGTCAACGGCAAAGACGCTCCCGGCTGCTGCCGCGGCCTCCGAGACGCGAGCCGTGACGACGCCGGCGCCGGTACGGATGGTCGCCACAGGGCGATCGCAACCTGCCAGCAGCCGCTCTTCGACGGTGCCGATGTCGATCAGTTTCTCGGTGTTGATCACCGCCGAGCGCGCCGTCAACGGGATGGCGCCGCCGGTATAACCGGTGCCGCCGCCGCGCGGAATGATCGTCAGCCCGAGTTCGATGCAGCCACGCACCAGCGGAGCCATCTCCTCCTCGCTGTCCGGATAGAGGACGACGAAAGGGTACTCGATCCGCCAGTCGGTCGCGTCTGTCACGTGCGAGACGCGGGACAGACCATCGAAAGCGATGTTGTCGCGACGCGTATGCCGGCTCAACACCCTCCGGACCCGTGTACGCAGTCGGGCGGTATCGTCGAAATGCTGTGCAAAACGATTGACCGCTGCCTCGGCCGCGAGAATCAACTGCAGCACCTTGGCATTGCTCTGCCGTCGTTTGCCGATTTCGCGCAGGCGGTGGCGCAGCGCCTCGACCAGGGCGCTACGGCGCTCGCGGTTGGCGAGCAGGTCGTCTTCCAGGTAAGGGTTGCGCTGCACCACCCAGATGTCGCCGAGTACCTCATAGAGCATCCGCGCCGAGCGGCCGGTGACGCGTTCGGCACGCAACTCGTCAAGCAGCGCCCAGTTTTCCGGCCCGAGCAGGCGAATGACGATCTCGCGGTCGGAGAATGAAGTGTAGTTGTAAGGGATCTCGCGCAGACGTGCGTTCATGGGGACTTTGCCGCCAAAGAGTGCATTCTAACGGTCATGACTTTTCCAGGCACCCCCGATCATGAAAGTCATGACCGTTTTTCTCTTCCCCTCCTCCGCGAGGGGGAGGGGGGTTCGTGAGTCGCATACGCGACTTCCACATTAAAGTACCCGTTTACCCACTGAGGTTTCCCCGAAATTTCGTCAGCAATTCTCATTTTGGCTGAATGCCCGGCGCTATGCTGAAATAGGAGGAGTCTTCCTCAGAAGCTTCAAACCGCACAATTTAGCCGGTCTGCTTCAAAATGAGAACTGCTGCCGATTGGCGGGTGCGATCGAAAGTGTTGGACGGAGGAGCCAAACCGCTGTTTTCAGCAGGCCGAAAGGACGCAAATAGGGCTTTTCAGGGATCCAGAGGATCACCACCAACCGAGGCGTCCACCCCTTTCGATCGCACCCCCGATTGGCACCGAATGCGCCGGAATGTCTGATCAGGAGTATCATCCGTGCGAGTCGAGGTTTCTGCGCGCACTGCAAAACCGGCAGATTCTGCTCAAACTGTTTTCAGCAAGGAGACGAAGCTGCTGCGCGTCCAAAAATGCGGCGGTTGATGGAACATTGACGAGCTCGGGAAATGGGTATCTGACGCTCTGGCCTATGGGAACTCGGAAGATCGACATGAAAGTGCCCAAGCAGTTGTCCGCAGCGGGCGATCGAACGGCAGTACGCCAACAGATATCGGCAACCGTGCTGTTTGCCGATATCTGCGGCAGTACCCGCTTGTTCGAAAAATATGGCAATTTGCAGGCACGGCAGATCGAGAGCCGGGTTCTCGAGTTGCTCAAGGCCAAGACCGCCGAGTTCGACGGAACAGTGGTCAAAACCATCGGCGACGAGATCATGAGCCGCTTTCCGGACGCAGCACGAGCGTTGCAGGCTGCCTGTGAGATGCACTCCACGATCAAGGATGATTCCTACTTGCTGGAATTCGACATCGCTGTCAGGATTGGCCTGCAACACGGGTTCGTCCTGGTCGAGCCCAGCGATCTGTTCGGGGACGCGGTCAATGTGGCGGCTCGTATGGTTGCCCTGGCCAAAGCTGACCAGATCATCACCACTCGCGAGGTGGTCCACCAGTTGCCGGACAACCTCGAACTGATGACTCGCAGTCTCGGTTGGTCGCGTGTCCGGGGCAAACTGGATGAGTTGGAGATTGTCGAAGTGATCTGGCAGGAGCCCTCCAGCCTGACACAACTCGTCAGCATCGAACAACAGGATGAAGTACGCAGCCTGTTGTTCGCCCGCCTGATTCTCGAATACCACAACAAGACGTACGAGGTGATGCCCGATTCCCACATCTTTACCATCGGGCGCGGCGACAGGAATCATCTGGTAGTAGATCAGGACCGGGTTTCCCGTACCCATGCCGACATCGAATTCCGACAGGGCAAATTCATCCTGGTCGATGGCAGCACCAACGGTACCTATGTCCTGCTGAACAATGGCTCGCGTTTCTTCGTGCAGCGCGAGGAGTTTACCCTGCACGATCGGGGCATCATCTGCCTTGGAAAGGCGGTCACCGCCAATGACCCTGATCTGATCCGCTACGAATGCATACAGCCGTGATGCACGGACTGGCCCGACAATCTCATTCGGGAACTCGGTGCGGATGGAGCAGGGAGGGGGCGGAATGCGCCCTGGGGGTTTTCACCCTATGGCTACGGCTCTGACCGGACGGGCGGCTTGACGTTCAAAGGAGGCTTGCCCGGCTGCTCGAACTTCCCAAACGTTGGCGGAGGTAGCGGCGGCTTCTGCACGGGCATCGGCAGCAGCATCGGCCGCGGCGGCCGTCGCGGATACCAGCCGGCAAGATGGCGCAGATAAAAGGTCACTGGCACGGCCTGTTTGAGCACGTTGCCGTGGCCATCGACGATCGCGGCGTCAAGCTGGTAGCGCTGGTTGGTCGGCGGCAGCGTGTCTCCCCAGAACTCGGGGGGAATCATGAATTCATTGGTGGTGAAGCGCTGGCCGACGGGACGACCGTTGATACTGACCGTGATGGCATGCCCGTTGCCCAGTTGCAGGGTAGGTTCCATGGCGACCCGTACCTCGAACAAGGCATTGTTGGCGGCGACACTGCCATCATTGGCAGGCTCAACGATGCTGAACCTGTGGTAGGCAGGCACCGCTGCCGCGGGCTGGTCGCTTTCCCGGGAGACCCGGCTGGCAGCCGGGGCAGCCACTTTGGGGACCGGCACCGGTTTGCTGATGTTCAGTTCGGGCAGGAGTACCGGTTTGGCGCCTGCTTGCGGCTGGTCGGAATACATCGGACTGCCGGCGCCGCGCGTGACAAAGACCTCCTGTGCCAGCACCGCTGCCGGCACGGACAGCAGCAAGCAGCATTGTGCTGCGAACTGGGCCAGCCGCTTCATTGCCCGCTCAGACACGGGGTGCCTGCCTGCTGCGCGTGTCCATCCGGTCGAATGCGGACAGCAGCGCCTGCGCCACGCGTGGCGAATAGAGCATCGCCAGGTGACCCAGGTCGTCGATCGGTTCGTTGGCGGCACCCGGCAATTGCGAATGGCTCTGCGGCATCACGAAGTTGTCGTGCGGACTATAAATGGCGAGAGTATCGAGCACCGCCGCCGGATTGGCAAGATTCTGCAGCCAGGGGTTGCCGGGCCGCATCTGACGGGCATTCCTGCCAGGCCCGATGCGCGCCAGGTGACTGCCCTGGTGTGGCGTTCCGAGAGTCACCAGACCGGCGACCCGCGCATGGCCGCAACCTTGCAGATAGGCCCGTGCCACCAGCCCACCCATGCTGTGGCCGGCGAGCAGCACACGTTCGGCGCCGGTTTCGGCAAGAACGGCATCGATGCGCCTGGCCAGGGGAGCCACATAATCCTCGATGCTGCCGTGGATCGGTTCGAGGCTGATCGTCGCCACCGTCCAGCCGGCCGCCTCGAGGCGGCGGCGCAGCCACCACCAGGCAGCGCGCGAACAGAAGTAGCCATGGACCAGCAGCACCGGCAGGCGCCTGCCAGGAGTTCCGACCGCGTTGGCGATACTGGCCTGCAGACGATCCGTACCCATCCACCAGCGTTCGAAGGGAAAGATCACGACGAAACTGAGCAACATCGCTGTGTATTCACCCAGCACCATCAGCACGGTCTGGCGTACCGACAGGCGCGGAGCAGGGGAGTGATAGACCCAGGCATAGCCGTAGGTGAGCGTGATCAACGCGGCGCGCAGCGAGAGCACGCCGGCCAGCGCCAGCCCGGCGGCCGCGGACGGCGAAGCAGCCAAGCCATAGCTGGCGATGGCCATGTAAAGCACCATCTCAATGAGCAGGGCCAGGCGAAGAACACGTGCGAGCATGACCGTCAATCTCCGTCAGGGAATGACCGGGTTGGGTCTGCCGGACAATTCGGCGGCCAGCAGACTGGCGTTACGCGCCACCAGTCCGTAAATCGAGAGCTGTGGATTGACCCCCAGACTGGTTGGAAAGAGCGAACCATCATGAACGGACAGATTAACCAGCCAAAAATGCCGGCCGCGATGATCGACGACTCCACGCTGCGGCCCGTCGGCCATCCCGCACCCCCCCATCACATGCGCGCTGACCACCCGGCAGACGAATGGTTTGAGCGGCAGTTCATTGATCCCTTTCCTGGCTTCGGCCCAGCTGGCATAACCGGGGGTCGTTTCGTGCGCCGGCGAGACCCAGCGCGCGCCGGCGGCAAACTGGATTTCGGCCATCGCCAGCAGGGCTCGACGCGTCGCTTCCCAGATCACGTCGCCGAGTGGGTAGTCGAGCACCGGCAGGCCATCGCTGCCGAGACGGACCTGGCCACCGCGACTTTCCGGATGGAAACCGTCGCGCAGCAGCGCCAGCAGCGCGTTGGCCTGCGTGAATTCGCGCATCAGTCTGGCGTGTGCCTCACCAAATCCCTGCAGGGTCGTCGAAAAGAGCACCGGATGCAAGGGCGGCGTTTCGATTTTGAAGCCCAGCGGACCGTCGATCGGTGTCTGGTGCAGGAAGTGATCGGAATAGATCGATTGCGGCGCGCCGGCATAGGCGTCAATGCGCTCGGGCATCAGTGCCGAAGAAATCACCACCGGATGCAGGAAAGTGCGTTTGCCCAGCAATCGGTAGGGGTCGGGAACGCCGCTGCGCAGCAACAGCGCCGGGCTACCGATGGCGCCACCGGCAATCACGAAATGGCGAGCACGCAACTGCACCCGTTTGCCGGCCGGATGGATGCCGTCGGGTTGCAATGCCATGCAGTCGAGGGCGCTGACCCGGCTGCCGTCGAAGCGGAGACGCTCGGCGCGCAGGCGGGTGTACAGCGTCGCTCCCCGGTTGAGCGCTGCCGGGATGGTGGTCAGCAGCATCGACTGCTTGGCGTTGGTCGGGCAACCCATGCCGCAGTAACCGAGGTTCCAGCAACCCTTGACATTGCGCTTGATGACCCCGACCGGAATCGCAAGCTTCTCGCTGCCGCTCACCAGCACCTGATTGTTCGGGTTTGGCGGCGTATCCCAGGGGCGCACCCACAGCTTGTGCTCCATCACCGCGAACCAGGAGCTCATCGATTCGGCGCTGAGTTGCCGCAAGCCGAACTGGCGTTGCCAGAATTCGAAGACTTCGGCCGGTGTGCGGAAGCTGCTGGTCCAGTTGACCGTCGTCGAACCGCCGACACAACGTCCCTGCAGAATGTTGATCGCCTTGTCGGCCGTCTTGCGGGAAGCCGATTCCTGATACAGATCGGGATAGGCGTTGGCCTCGCGCATCTTGAAGTCACTCGACGAGCGGAGGGGCCCTTCTTCGACGAGCACGACGCGCAGGCCGGCGTCGCTGAGGATGTCGGCAGTAACACCGCCGCCCGCGCCAGTGCCGACGATGACCACATCGAATTCCAGGGTCTGCCCCCTGGCGAGCGTCGATGCGTCAATGTGCTTCCAGCCGGAAGCCAGCCCGGCCTTGATCGGATCGAGCATCAGAAATACCCCTTTGGTGGGCCGGGATAGCCGATGGCCTCCCAGGTATCGGGACGTGCGTACCAGGCTCCGAAGGTCAGGTCGTGCAGCGCCCCATAGGCCGTCTGCAACAGGCTGAGGCGGCTGGCCCGCCAGGACTGCAGGAATTCGCTGACCTCGGCGACGCTGGCCGCAGGCCATGGCTGGCCGACGCCGGCCAGCATCAGCCGCGCCGGTGTCAGCACCAGCAGGCCGAACAACTCGCCGACCTCCTTCTGGGCAGCCAGCGAAAGCCCGGCGATCTCGACGGCGATGCCATCGACGGTCAGAGTCACCAGCCGGCGACGTTG
>WBZU01001267.1_pt1 | contig 19315 bp, 13 predicted proteins | sample 5204311 | NCBI WGS metagenome assembly WBZU01 (sample SAMN12344359, study PRJNA552823) | activated sludge metagenome | biome: Activated sludge suspended growth; feature: Nitrification reactor; material: Wastewater; isolation source: activated sludge from nitrification reactor of wastewater... | reverse complement strand
CTTTTAACTTTTAACTTTTAAATTTTAACTTTTAACTAATTTGTCCGGCATATACATACACATTCCTTTCTGCAGCAGGCGCTGCACATACTGCGATTTTTATTTAATTACAAATCTTAATCTAATAGATAAGTTTCTTTTGAATTTGAAAAAAGAGATTACTATTTCTTCTGAATTTTACAAAGATTATACCTTCGATACGATATTCTTCGGCGGTGGAACTCCTTCTGTTTTGTCACCTCATCAGATCGCAGATATAATTAATTGTCTTCATAAAAATTATTCCGTAAACAATGGGGCTGAAGTCAATATGGAAGCTAATCCTGAAGACTTTGTTGAAAAGAAGATCAGTGATTACAGTTCAGCCGGAATTAACAGACTAAGCCTGGGCATTCAGTCATTCAGGGATTCCGAACTGAAATTCCTTACAAGACAGCATACTGCTGAAGAAACAGAACGTATAGTTAATGAAGCAGTGAATATTATGGATAATGTAAGTGTCGACATAATTTATTCACTCCCCTCTCAGAGCATTTCAGAACTGGATTACTCTTTATCCAGAGCAGCAGCTCTCGGAGTAAAACATATCTCAGCGTATACTCTTACTTATGAAGAAAGGACAGTCCTTTATAAATCACTTCAGAAAAACCTTTTCAAAAAGAATACTGAGAATATTGAAGCAGAGCTTTATTCCTTTGTTTCGGAGAAGCTTATTTCTAATGGGTTTCAGCATTACGAAGTATCTAACTTTGCCAAAGAAGGTTATAAAAGCAGGCACAATCTGAAATACTGGAATTATGAAAACTATCTCGGTTTCGGACCGTCGGCTCATTCATTTTTTAATTATACAAGATGGAATAATTTCAGGGATATTGGAAAATACAATTCAACTCTTGAAAAGAATATGCTTCCTATTGAAGATAAATATAAAGTTAATCGTGATCAGAAACATATTGAATTCATTATGCTTTCACTGAGAAGCGGGGGAATTAATTTTAAGAAGTATTTTGAAATATTCAATGAAAATTTTGAAAATAAATTTCAACATTCATGTACAGAACTGATAAAAAATGAATATGCTGAGTTGAGCAATGAAAAATTTATTCTTACTGAAAAAGGATATGCTGTCGCCGACGAAATAGTTGCAAAGTATTTTTAGCAGTTAATAATTATCAATAAACTAAATTTTTAATATAAATTATATGACACGTCATTAATTTCAGTGTCCACCGAAATTTATTTTCCCTTTATAAAGTTTATTCGCTGCAAAGATCGTGATCAGCGCAAAAGGAACTGCAGCAATAAGATCTATCACATAGTGATATCTCAGATAGACTGTCGAGAAAATAAGAAGAATGGAATACGGCAGATAGAAATAAAATGAGTTGGACTTAATTTTATGTGAAAGATAAGTAATAAGAATTACGATGAGAGTGTGACCTGACGGAAATGCATCACGCTGTGCAAAGTCTTCCGGGTTTGAAACGTTTGCCGGAATTGATTCGCCTATATCGATTATATATCTGATCTTTTCTGCAAAGAAAATTCCGGGCATTTCAAGATTGATATTATGAAAATCAAACAATGTGAATCTCGGTCCGATTGCCGGAACAAGAAGGTAACCAATGAAAGAAAGATAGAATCCGAAGAAGACAACAAAGAAAGCATATTTCAGCTCCTCATATCTGTGCCAGAGGTAAAGCTCCAGAGTGTAAATAAGCGGCATTACATAAAAAAGTCCGTAAAGTATCTGGAAAAACTCAACACCAAATGGATTTATGAATTTACTCAGATAGACGGACGGGTCAGTTCCAAACAACCACCTGTCAATATTTATCAGGTATTCATCATACAATACATTGTGTGCACTTATCATGATGAGATAAATTTCCTTGAAACAGAAAAATATCATGAATCCGGGATACCAGAATCTCAGGAATCTTGTAACGGAAGGTTTTCTTCTGTCGGGTTCTGATTTTTTCTCATAATGGGAAACAAAATAAATTATCAGCAGACAAAGAATTATATTTACAATGGGTATTAAAAATCTTTCAGGGTAACTTTCAACAAAGATAATACTCAATAAAGCAATTAATATCAGAAATATCTGATTTGTCACATCAGGTATCTCTAAATATTTAAAATTCTTTTTTAATGTACTGATCAATTGACTTTTCAATGTGTAAGCAGATATGTTGAAATTGCCATAAAGATCGAAATGCCTATGACATCCTGAAAAGCAGTTTCAAAAGGACCGGAAGTTATTGCCGGATCGAAACCCAGCCTTTTCGAAAGCATGGGGAACATTGTACCGACAAAACCTGCAATGTTAATGGAAATAAACATTGACAATGCAACTGACAAACCGAACCTGAAATGCTGCGACTCGCTTAATATTATCCCTATAATTCCTATTACAATTCCAACGGCGGACCCGATCAGTAAATTTGTCTTGAACTGTCTGATCAATGGCTCCCACCACCTGTTTATATTTACATTACCTGTATCAATTGCTCTGACAACTATAGCTGCCGACTGCAGACCTGTATTTCCCGAGATTGCTGAAATGATAGGCATGAATGCAGCAAGCAGAATAATTTTACCGAGTAATTCATCATTGGATTTTATTACGAATACAGCGATTAGTTCTATGAACAATGTTACAAGCAGCCATGGAAGACGAAGCTTCGCTATCTGAAACGGGGATTTCTTTTCAAGCTCTTCGGCATCTGTGCCTGCCATGCGTGCAACATTCTCAGAATATTCTTCTTCAATAACATCAACTATATCGTCAATGCTTATCTTGCCGATCACTTTGTTATTTGCATCAACTACAGGTAACGAGACCAGATCATAACTTTGAAATATTTTTGCAACTTCTTCCTGATCAGTACTTGCTTCAACTGAAATCACATCCGGATTCATGACATCCTTTATAAGTCTTTCCGGTTCTTTCAATGCGATTATCAGTCTTTTCAAAGATAAAATACCGACCAGTTTATGTTCGTTATCTATAATCCATACATTATACAACTGATCAACTTCATCTGCCTGATCCTGAATTTCCTTTAATGCCTGCGTTACGGTAGAATATTCATTCACAGCAATGTATTCCTTACCCATGATACCGCCGGCTGTATTCTCATCATAGCTGAGAAGTTCGCGGACCTCATGATAATCCTCTTTGTCAATTCTGTCTAAATTCTCAAGGACCTCATGCTTCGTTTCAGTATCCAGCTCTGACACAAAATCAGTCGCATCATCAGAATACATTTCACTGACAATATCCGAGATCTTCTGACCGCTGAGCTTCTCGGTAATGTATTCCCTTATGTCATCATTGATTTCAAGAATTACTTCGCTTGCAGTTTCATCCTTAAGCAGGGAAAAAAGATATAACGCATCTTCTTCTTCCTTTAGATTATCTATAATGACAGCGATATCAAAGTCGTATAGATCTGCAATTATATTCTTCAAAGCTGCATCAGATCTTTCATGAATAAGATCCGTGATATCATCCAGAAATACTGAGTCAACTTCTAAAACAGACTTATTTTTTTTATCTTCAGCCAATGAAAACTAATATGAATGGAATTTTAATAAAGTGAGTTTCAAATTAATTATTCAGATAGGTTTAATCAATTCGATTAATAAGATTCATAAGATTCATAAGATTTTTAAGATTCTTAAGATTCATAAGAATTGTAAGATTTGTAACGATCGAATGATTTTAATTATATGCTTTGCTGAAAGATTATTATGAAGTAATAAAAATAAATATTTGCTTAACCGGGAAGCTCAATTGACCTTTAGTTATAATTTAATACTCATTGTTTATTATTCATTTCCCATTGTACATTGAACATTGTACATTGTACATTGAACATTGTACATTGTACATTGTACATTGCTCAGACTCCTGTCTTCTCAAAAGCCACCAGACTCCATTCACCGTTTACTTTTTTTAATACCATATAATAATCAAATATTGAAAGATAGAGATCTTCATTCTTAACATATCCGTTTGAGCCGTCTTTAAGCTCTATCTTAAACCATGGTACAAATTTATCATAATCAAAATTCTTTACTTTCACTACTTCATAATTCAAAGTACCGAGAATTTCTGAACTCTCATTGGATTCTTTATAAACCTTAACATTATCAGTAACAGCATTTCCAAGATTGTCCGAATTTTCAAATTTAAAATAATATTCCTCACCGAAGAGTTTATTGTATTCATCAAAATAGTAAAGTGCAGGCATCATAAATGCCGAAGAGTCCTGATTCGGTGCATAATATGCACCGAGTTTTAATAATTTTCCGGCACTTATCCAGAACTCGTTCGCACTGTCTTTAAGATCATACTTTTTTTTGAAGCCTTCAATATTATTCTGATCCGGTTCGTTCTGATTTAACTGAATTTCCGGAGAAACTATATCAAGAATGAAATTCATGTGATTATTATCAACTGCATTTTTCAGCTGAATATAAAACTCAGTGAATGAAAGATCTTTTGATGATTCATCTTTCGGAAAGATTTTTCCCATCCCGGTTAATTCTGTCTGTGCAAAAATACTGCTGACAAAAATCAGAATAACTGCTGTGGCTGTTAAAATTATTTTCAATTTCAATAGATTATTTTTAAGAGATATTTTTTTGTAATAGTAAATAGTTAATAGTTAATAGTTAATAGTTAATAGAAGCTTCAAAATATCTGCAACTAAAATTTGTAATTTGTAATCCGTAACTCGTAACTTGTATCTTTCAATTCCAAATTCGAAATCCCAAATCCCAAATTAAAAAGCCGAGTCGTCCAGACTGTCTATATAAGTCTCGATCTCGTTCACAACTTTCTTAATGACCCCCTCTTCAAATGGAGATTCGAGATTTGCCAGTTTTAGAAGTTCAAGGAAAGACCTGCTTCCGCCTGCTTCGCATAATTTAATATAATCTTTAAGAGCATTATTAAACTCACCGTTTCCATTCTGGATAGCTTTACTCCAGAACTGAAACGCACAGATCTGCGCCAGACAATAATCTATATAATAAAAAGGCGATTCATAAATATGTCCCTGTTTCTGCCATCTGCCTCCTTCTTCAAGAAAATCTATTTCACCGTAATTCAGATGAGGCATATAAACTTTCTCCATTTCTCTCCATCTGGATTTTCTTTCGTCAGGGGTAGCTTCCGGATTGTTGTAAACCCAGTGCTGAAAATCATCAACCATTACTCCGTAAGGAAGAAAATTCACAGCACCATTGAGATGTGAATATTTAAACTTATCTGTGTCCTCTTTGAAGAATAAATTCATCCACGGATAAGTCAGAAATTCCATGCTCATTGAGTGAACTTCAGCAGACTCCATCGTCGGCTCAGTATACTCCTTAAAGTGAAAGTTTCTGCTTGCATAAGCCTGAAATGCGTGTCCGGCTTCGTGTGTAAGAACCGTTATATCGTCATCCGTCCCGTTCATGTTTGCAAATATATATGGACTTCTGTACTTGGGAATGTACTCGCAGTATCCCATGTCAGCTTTTCCTTTCCTGCTGAATACATTCATAAGTTCATTTTCAAACATGAAATCATAGAACTCCCGGGTGTCAGAAGACAGTTCGTCATACATTTTTTTCCCCTGATCTACTATCCACTCAGGATCACCCTTCGGTGTAGGATTTCCTGTACTGAACTGATAAAAAAGATCATGTACCATTAGTTTATCGAGACCCAGTCTCTTTCTCTGCTTCTCCCTTAATTTTTCCGCAAGAGGCACAATATATTTTTTAATATTCTCACGGAATTTATTTATCATCTCTTCATTATAATCCATTCTCTTCATTCTTGCATATCCAAGTTCTACATAATTTTTATATCCCATCTTCACTGCCATGTCATTCCTCAGATACACAAGTTTATCAAACAACTTGTCAAACTCTTCTTTATTATCACCGAAAAATTTCCAGTAAGCAGTGAATGCTTCTTTTCTCAATGATCTGTCTTTTGATTCCATATATGGCTCCAGCTCCTGCAGATTCAGTTCTTTATCCTTGAAATTAATTTTTGCCGATGCTTTCAGTTTCATATATTCACTTGCCAGATGATTCTCTTTCTGCATGTCATCAATTATTGCCTGATCAAAACTCTTTAGTGAAATTTCAGCAATTTCAAAAAGATGAGCTCCGTATTTTTCAGACAGTTCATTTCTGTATTTGGATTTTACCAGTGCTTTGTAATACTCCATTACATAATCCGTAAAGAGCGGATAATTACTGTCAAAATAATCCTGCTCATCTGAGTATAATACATTGTTAGTATCATTTGAATAATTAATGAATGCAATTATTTTCATGGATTCAAATTCATTTCTGATTTCATTTATCTGAAACATTATTTTATCTGCTTCATTAAATGATGATGCACTCTTGAAATCAGCAATAAGCTTTGATAAGGTTTTTCCGGTTTCTGCTATTTCCGGCTTTACATATTTCATATCTGAGTATTTCACGGCTATTTTGTTAATTGGTTAATTGGTTAATTAGTTAATTGGTTAATTGGTTAATTGGTTTTCATATTCAATATAAATTAGCATTAATTCATTATCAAATTTTTAATATTATCAAAAGTAGCTGATTTACCTTTCTCCCAGGCTGCTTCAAATTCTGTTTCAGTCATATCCGATTTCAGTTTAATTAAATTATTTTCAAAATCATCCGCATTGATCTTATTCATCTGTATTCCGAGAATTTTATAAAGTTCATCAAAAGCTGAAAGGAGAATTGCTGAACGTATCAGATCATTCATGGAAAAATAGACTTCCGATAAAAGCAGTATGCTTTCTACTACCTGGTATTTATCCTTAAGTTCATCGAACATGATAAAGCTTCTTAAGAACATATCCCTTGCAACCGGATAGTTCCCGGCTTTCTGTTCCGATGAACCCAGACTTAATAATGATAAAGCTATTATGTTTTTATTTCCGATTTCTTCACCTATCTCATAACTTTCCTGCTGATATTCTCTTGCTTTTATATATTCTTTTTCCTGATTATAAATATAACTGATATTCAATAATGCGTATGTTATTCCTTTTTTGCTGTCAAGCTCTCTTGAAATGGACAGATACTCCTGGTAAAGCTTTAAGGCACTCTGAAGATTTCCCAGCTGAAATTCTACGGTTCCTAAATTCCCAAGGCATATTCCTATCTGTTTCAGATCTTTCGATTCCCTGTAAAGCTTAAGGCTTTCTTCTATCAGTTTTTTTGACTCGTCATAATCAGTCTGCATGTAAGCGATGCCGCCAAGGCAATATTGATTAAAAGCAGTTCTTGATTTATCTTTAAGCGAAATGCTTACGGAAAGACTTTTGTTCAGAAATTCTTTTGCAATCTCGTAGTCCCCTTCCTCAAAAGCTATGACTCCTAATAGACTCTCTGATGCCGCGCTTTCCTTAAGATCCCCTGATTCCTTTGCAACTGTATTGCTTTGATTAAGCAGCTCTTTAGCCTCTTCTACTTTTCCTGTCTGTTTTAAAAAAAATCCCTTCCATCTGAGAGCTCCGGCATATAATTTTTTATCGTAATCATTATCTTTAATCAAAATAGAATCAAGAAATTCAAGAGCTTCAGTATAATAATATTTTGTATCCCAGTAGTGTGCTGCATTTAACGCAAGACTTAATGCTGCTGCCTTATCATTATTAACAGCCCATTTCAGGCTTTCTCTTATGTTATCAATTTCCGAATCATATTTAGAAACCCATTCTTTCTGATCAGCTCCGCTTAAATTCTGCTCTGCATTATTCATAAAGCGGGAATAAACATTAAAATGCTTTTTCTGAAATATGTATTTATCTTCGCTGATGTTAAGCTTCTCCGAGCCATATTGTCTGATTGTCTCAAGCATACTAAACCTGTTTTCCTCACCGGATTCCTTCACAATCACTATTGATTTATCGACAAGATTGGATAGCAGGTCGAGAATGTCAAAGCTCTCAATTTTCTCATCACTGCAGATTTCCTCAGCAGCTTCAAGTGTCCAGCCGTCAGAAAAAACGGTTAAACGTTCGAATAATAATTTTTCCTCTTTTGAAAGAAGGTCGTAGCTCCAGTCAATCATCGCACGGAGAGTCTTTTGCCTTGGTAATGCCGTCCTGTTTCCACCGGTCAGCAATGCAAATCTGTTACTTAGTTTTTCATATATTTCTTCTACCGTAAGAACCTTTACTCTCGCGGCTGCAAGTTCTATTGCAAGCGGAATTCCGTCAAGCTGTGAAACTAGCCTGGCTACTTTATTTGCAATCGAATCTGTAATTTTAAAATCATTTTTTATGGCAACTGCCCTGTCTATGAAAAGTCTGACTGCTTCATAATCCGAAATATCCCCAACAGTTTTTGATTTTTTAAGATCAGGTAATTTGAATGAAGGCACTCTGTATGTATTTTCTCCGGTAATTCTCAATGCTTCCCTGCTGCTGGCAATAATCCTGAGCTTCTTGCAATATCTTAACAAAGAGTTTATAATGACAGCGCATTCATCTATCATGTGTTCACAGTTGTCCAGTATGAGCAGCATTTCCTTCTCTCTTAAAAAATCAAGTACCACATCTTTAATATTCTTCTTCGGATCAAGATTTATTCCCAATGCTGAGGCTATCTCAGGAAGAATATAAGACGGTTCGGACAGCTGAGCGAGCTCTACGATCCATACACCATGTGAAAAATTATCTATTGTATCTGCGCCTGCCTGAAGAGCTATCCGCGATTTCCCCGCACCTCCGGATCCCATCAGTGTAAGCAGATGCGATTCATTTAACATTGATTTTATTATCCGCATTTCACTTTCCCTTCCTATAAAGCTTGTAAGCTGAATCGGAAGATTGTTCGGCCTGGCATCCAAAGTAAGCAATGGCGGAAATTCCGATCTTAATCCCTCAGATAACACCTGATAGATCTGTATCGGCTGTATAAGATCTTTGAGACGCCTTTCTCCAAGGTCCCTGAATGTTATTCCTTTTTCCTTTACTGAGTCAAATTTTTCTTTTGCCAGTTCATAAGTTATCTTTGAAATTATTATCTGCTCTCCGTAAGCTGATGACATTACTCTTGCCGTTCTTGCCATTGTAATATATCCCGAATATGTCTTGCCGTTCCATTCTGCATCACCGGAATGAATTCCGATCCTTATCTTAATTACGGCATCTTCCCATTTCTCTTTTGCTAAATTTAACTGCATCTCGACAGCTGCTTTGATAGCATCCTCGGAATTTTCAAATGCGGTGCAGAACGCATCTCCGACTATTTCGAAGACATGTCCGTTATTTGATTTTACAGCTTTCTCTAAAATAGAATGATGTATTTCCAGAGCAGCGGGAAGTGTATCCGGATATTCCTGCGATAGCTTGGTACTGCCTTCAATATCTGTGAACAAAAATGTTATTATACCGGAGGGGAGTGCTGACATTTAATGTAAAATATTTTATAACAATTATTATTGCTCAAGATAATATTCATTCCCTTTAATAAAAATTCACTCTTGAAATCACATCGTCATTTAATTTATCCTCTGTTGACTCAAACCCAAGACTTCTGTACAATTTTATTGCTGAATAATTGTCCGGTTTATGTATAATATCTATAAACTTAGCACCTCTGTCTTTTAATATTGCGATCAGGATCTCAAGTGCCTTTCTACCGTAACCATTGCCCTGATACTTCTCATCTGTCATAAGCCTGTTGATATAATATATTCCGTCATCCGGATCTTTTGCAAACATTATGAATCCGACCATCTTATCATCACTGTATATTCCTCTGGGTTCCATCTCTTTGTGAGCAAACGCCAGCGCTAGTCCGTTCTCATTCGTCGCAACAAATTTTTCCTGATCCTTTCTGACTTTTAAACGGATGCAGTCTCTCCAGTTGTCTTCGTTTATTTCTTTTAGAAGAATGCTCATAAAATATAATAGTTAATAGTTAATAGTTAATAGTTAATAGTTAATAGTTATTTTCTACTATTTGATCATTGAACATTATTCATTACTCATTGTTCATTACTCATTGTTCATTACTTATTTTTCATTACTTATTGTTCATTTTTACAATTCGCGTCGCAGCTTTTTCCACAAACGTTTTGTCATGTTCAGTAAAAAGCATGGTTGGTTCAAATTCCAGAATGACTTCTTCAAGCTGTTCCCTGCTCATTACATCGAGATAATTCAATGGTTCGTCCCATATAAGCAGGCTTCCCGGATACATGAATGATTTGCATAGTTCTACTTTCTTCAGCTCACCTTTACTGAAAGTCTCAAGAGGTCTTTCAAATATTTCACCCCAGGCTCCCATGACTCCAAGAATACTCCTGAATTTTGTTTCGTCCGTATTCTCTCTTTTCAGATGATCTCGCAGCATTCCGCTTTTCCACAATGGAATTTGATTAGAATAATAAATATTTATTGTCCGGGGAATGTAAACCGAACCTTCGTCCAGACTCAGCTCTTTCTTTATTGCTTTTATCAGACTGGACTTTCCGCATCCGTTATCTCCGGTCAGCGCTACTCTTTCTCCCTGTAAAATATCAAGAGAAAAATTCTCAAATATCTTTCTACCTTTAAAACTCAAGCATGCATTCTCTACTGAGATCAGTTTATCTTTGGATACTTTTTCCTGTATGATTTTAAGCTTTCTTTCATCCTCAGAATTTTTCAGCAGTGATTTCTTTTCCTCCAGCTTGTTATTTATTCTCAGCTCTATGTTCAATGCTCTTTTCATTTGTTTTGCCGACTTATGTCCGATATATCCTTTATCATAAGCACCTGTCTTTTCCTTCTCTTTTGTATCAGCCCAGTTTCTTCTTTTCTTTGCAGACAATTCAAGTGACCTGACTTCGCGCTTCAGATTTTCACTCTTCCTTTTCTCAAACTCTTCTTCAATCTGCATATTATATTTCCACTGCGAATAATTCCCCGAATTGATCCTTACATCGCTTTTATTTAATGAAAGTACATGGTCAACACATAGATCCATAAAATTTCTGTCATGTGTTGTTAGTATGAATCCCTTTTTACGGGAAAGATACTCTCCCAGAAGCAATCTTCCTTTCATATCAAGGTGATCTGTCGGTTCATCAAGCAACGGATAGGAATCATTCTTCAGGAACAATGAGACTATCAGGGCTCTGGTCTGCTCACCTCCGCTAAGAGTGCAGAATTCTCTTTTTAATAAATTGCTGTCCATACCGATATCGGCAAGTTCCTTTTCGATCATAGCATCTATCTCATATCCGGAAGCATCCTGGTACAATTCTAGTATCTCACCGAACTTACTTATGCTCTTTTCATCCGCAGCTTTGCTTAGTTCTTTCATCTGCAGTTCCCACAAAGTGTAAGGTGCTATATTCTCTCTGATCACATTAAAAGTTGTCTGTTCCATATGTTCCGGTATATAAGGAAAATAGTATGTATTCAGATCCGACACTATCTCACCTTTGACCGGAAAAATTTTTTTGTCAATTAAATTAAGGAGTGTGCTCTTTCCTCTTCCGTTTCTGCCGATGAGTCCGAGACGCCAATGAGAATCAATGTTAAGCGTGAGATCATCAAAGATCTTCTCGGGTGAATCATTATAATAAAATGTTACTGAATTGAAACTAATCGTACTCATATAATTATTCCCCCTTTTTTAAAATTTGAAATTTAAACAAAGAACATTTAATTACTTACTTGGTCTGTTAAAATATTTTTAGATTTCTTGATACTCTGCTGTCACAATTCACATTTAATTTTTAAAGCCTGACAGGAATATCTTAATTAAAATCTATTTGGTATTCTTAGATAAATATTGTGATCATTGTCACCCCGTATATTATTTATTCCTCTTTGCATTGCTGCTGATTTTTTTCCATTTCTTTTTTTCTTCTATCTGCGCCTTTTTATCATTCTTGATTTCAAAATGCCTTACTTCTTTCTGAAGCTTAATATAGTTATTAAATCTTTCCACAGTCAGTTCGCCGTTTTCAATCGCTTTCTTTATCGCGCACCCCGGTTCCGTATCATGTCTGCAGTCTGTAAATCTGCATCTGACTGAATATTCTTCCACATCCGCAAAGGCATCACTTATCCCTTCATTGCCTTCCCAGAGCTGTATCTCCCGCATTCCTGGTGTATCAATTATAAGACCACCGTCTTTAAGAACTATAAGCTCTCTGTGTGATGTAGTATGTCTTCCTTTATCTTTATACAGGCTGATATCACTGACCTCCATTTCATCCGAACCGGCAAGACAGTTAATAAGAGTTGACTTTCCAACACCTGATGACCCTACAACAGCAACTGTTTTATTGCCTTCAAAATATTTTCTCAGCTCATCAATTCCGGTATTTTCCTTTGCACTTATTGTATGAACATTTATTCCGGATGCAATTGATCTTACTTCGGATAATTTACTGTCTTCATTTTCACATACATCTGATTTACTCAGTATAAGAACAGGTTCAGCGTTATTCTCAGATACAAGCGTCAGATATCTTTCTATTCTTCTTAAATTGATTTCCTGATTCAGAGAAGTCACGATGAAAATAATATCCGCATTGGCGGCAATTATCTGCTCGTCTGTTGTATCTCCTGCTGCCTTCCTGGAAAATTTATTTTTTCTCTTCAGCACATGTTCTATAATAGCTTTGCGCTCATCAGGTATTAATTTTATCACTACCCAGTCTCCTACTGCAGGATAGTCAGAAGAAGCTCCGGCATTATAATGAAATCTGCCTGATATCTCCGCTGTTAATTCTCCTGATTCAGTATAGATATTGAAATTACTTTTATTCTCTATTGCTACTCTGCCGGCCGCGAATTTACTTTTGGAATACTGTTCAAAATCTTTTTCAAAAAATTCTTCCCAGCCGTATTTTTCCAATTTTTTATAATCTGACAAGTTTGTTAAGTTTGTTAAGTTTGTATAGTTTGTTAAGTTTGTTTAAATCTGGATAGCCTTTTAAAGTTAATCATAGAAATTCATTCAATCATTTTATCATAGTTAAATCTTAATTCGCTGTAAAACTCATATGCCCTAAACCCCATCTCTTCATTTATCCTGTACATATACTTATTCCAGGGATATGTATCTGTCCTGATAAATTCGAACTCAGGATATTCTTCCAGCATCTTTAAATATATTTTTGCTTTCAGGAATCTTGCAAGATTCTGACCCCTGTAATTTCTTCCGACAGTTGTAAGACCGCCTGCCTGATCTATCATGTGTTTATTTTCTTCTCTGATAAACAAAGAACAGAATGCTGCTATCCTGTCATCATCAAAAAGCATATACATATACATCTTGTCCCGGGGACCCTTATCCCATCTGAGTTTCTTCAGTACATCTTCCCTAGTTCTTTTAATAATTACCGGTTTATCAGGATTATAATAATTCATATCAGCTCTGGCATCATTGTAAATTTCTACATATCTGTCAAGTATTTCCTCGTGAATAGTATCGAACAAAACTAATTTGTAGTTGATCCTCTCTGAGACAGACTTTACGATCTTATTAAGTTCATTTACATCAAGTTCCTGTCTCATTATTCTTGCAAATATTTTCCTGTCAATTACGATCCCGCCTTTGTTAGTTAATGCATTTACTATTGCTTCCCTTCGGGAGTATGTATTTATCTTTGTTTTATTTTTATCAAGCATAAACTCTCTTACAATTTTAAAAACAGATCTGAGAAAATCCTCAGGCAGTGTATCGTACAATGCATCAATTTCAAATTCCGCTCCGTCTCCGACCAGTCTTATACCAAGATAACCGACTGCAATTCCATTTTCAAAAAAAACATAGTGACTCAGAAAATCTTCGCTCAGCAATTCAAGGTCGGAATAGATCTTCCTTCTTGTATTTTCCCAGTCCTGTTCTATATTTTTGTCATCAGGATAGTATCTTCTTTTAAGATCATTTTCAAACTGTGCATATAGTTTCCATTGATGTTCTGAAAGATCTTTTGCTTCAATTGTTGTCATTTAATTTAAACTATTATTTTTTCCAGATCGCTTTTGGTGAATTTAAAAATTGTTCCTTCATTGAAAATCCTGAATCCAAGCTCTTCATTAATTCTGAACATATGTTTATTCCACGGATAAGTATCTGTAATTGCATGCCTGAATCCGGGATACTCTTCACATATTTTCAGATACATACTGGCTTTCAGATACTTTGCCAATCCTTTTCCCCTGTAATTTTCAGCTACCCCCGTTAGCCCGCCGCAATGCTGAATGAAAACACCGTCATCTTCCTTTTCAATATATACCTTACACGAACCGGCTATATTATCTTTTTCAAAAAGCATATACATATACATTGGATCTCCGTCTTCTTCATCAATCTTAATACTTCTCAATAGATCTTCTTTCTGATACTTTATAAAATCCTCCCGCTCCGGATTATAATGCTCTTTCACTTTAAGGACATCATTCATATAATCTATATACCGTTCAAAAATATCTTCAGGGATCTTTCTGAATAATTTCAAATCAAAAGCCTTTGCAAATTCATTTCCGATGATTATGCTTTTTAATTTTTCAATATCAACGTCCTTACTTTGAAGCTTTGAAGTTACTATCTCCTCAATGATCTCAATACCGTATTTACTGAATATCTCAATATCACTGCTCTTGTTTGAAAGATGACAAATTTGTTTTGCATCGGTATTTTCAAAAAAAGAAATTAAAACTTCAAATATCATTTTACATACATCCTCAGGAAGAATTATATATTCCGTATCAAATATAAATTCATATCTGTTGCCGCTTAATCTTTTGTAAGCAATGAACGCAACCGGTTTCTTCTCTTTAAATAAAATGTACTCAGTTAAAGATACTCTGCTGCCGTCTTCATAGATCTTTACTCTGCTCTCTTTAAATTCTCTAAAGTCATTATAATCTCTGAAAAAGTAATCCCGGTATTCATTCCAGTCATAGTCCAGTACGAACGTATTGTCCTTATACTTTTTACGGATCTTAGTTATCAGATTCATATAAAGCTGAAACTGATGATCTGTCAGATTATTAAATTTTATTAGCTTCATCATCATTTTTCTGATAAATTTATATTTTAAAACTTTCTAATAAACTCTATAAACTCAAGTAACTTTACAAACTCTACTAACTCTAAGATCCCGAAACAAACAGCTCCTTCTCTCTCTGCTCTCTAAGCTGTCTTGTGTATAAATTATAATAATATCCTTTCTTCATCATAAGATCATGATGGCTTCCGTCCTCTATGATTTTTCCCTTTTTTATAACTAAGATTCTGTCACAGTTCTTTATGGTTGAAAGTCTGTGCGCAATGATAATGGAAGTTCTTCCTTTTATCATTTCGTGAATTCCGCTCTGTATCTTTGCTTCTGTAAGAGTATCCACGGATGAAGTTGCTTCATCCATTATGAATATTCTTGGATTTGCGAGAACAGCTCTTGCAAATGAGATCAGCTGTTTTTCGCCGAGTGAAAGTTTTTCTCCGCCTTCACCTGCCTCTTCATCAAGTCTGTTAAGAAATTCATCTCCGCCTATCAGCAATAATGAATTTACAATTTCTTCTTCTGTCGCATCTTCCCTTCCGTATCTGATATTTTCTCTTATACTTCCTGAGAATAGATGGGGCGTCTGCAGTACAACTCCAAGTCTGCTTCCCAGACTTTGTATTGTTTTATCCATGTAATCTATTCCGTCAATTTTTATTATTCCTGAAGTTGGTTCATAAAATCTGCAGATAAGATTTATGATGGTTGATTTTCCTCCTCCCGTCTCACCGACAAGAGCTACTGATTGTCCGGACTTAATGCTGAGATTAATGTTGTCCAGTACGGGTTTGTCTTTTTCATAATGGAATGAAACATTCTCGAAATCAATATTGCCTTCTATTTCCTCAAAGTCATCGGCATTCAGTCTGTCCTTTATCATTGGCTGCGTGTCAAGCAGGGAAAAGATTCTTTCTCCTGCTGAAATACAGCTCTGCGCCTGCGAATAGAATTTTGATATATCCAGTATCGGCTCATATATAAGCGTAGCATATCCGAAGAATGCTGCAAGCAAACCTACCGTTATCTCAGGAGGTATTGTTATAGCCATTCCCCCGCCGAAGTATATTATCATTGCTGCTGCTATAGAACCACCGAATATTACCAGTGGCGTATATAGTGCCGTGAAATATGCCGACTTGTATGATGATACCCTCATCTTCTCGCTGAGTGATTCGAACTCACTGCTTGCCCTGTCTTCCTGAACCATGCTTTTATTTACTTCTACTCCGCTAATATGTTCATTGTAGCTTGCAGTGATCTCACTGTTGAATCTTCTTGATTCCCTTGAATATTTTAATATGAGCTTCCTGATTTTGAATGACACAAGGGTAAGCAGAGGAATTGTAACTGTTACTATCAGCGCCAGCTTTACATTATAAATGAACATTGCGATCAGACAAAATACGATCATCCCGAATCCCCAGATACATTCAATAAATCCCCATGAGATCAGTTCGGTAACCTTAATCGTGTCAGATGTAATCCTTGACATCAGCCAGCCTACAGCGGATTTATCATAAAATGAAAACGATAGTTCCTGAAGCTTCTTAAACAGATCCTGTCTGATATCATACATTACATACTCCTGTATTTTCCCCGCAAAATTAATGAACATGAAAACTGAAAGAGATAACACTATCCCTAACCCTAATATCATCAAAGCATATTTCAGCAACGGCATCAGGTCAATATCAGGAATGTTTCCCGATGCATATACAGGTTTATATTGTTCGACTAAAGGCATCACAGCGTTGTCCAGCAGATTCAGCCATATTATAGGTGTCACGGCTTCTACCGCTGCCACCATTAATACAAATGCTATGAAGCCCCTCATCCACTTTCTGTATTTCATGCTGTACGAGAACAATCTCTTCAGAAAGGGAAATATTGAACCTTCTGTTTTAAATTGCCTGTCTCTTAATTTACTCATAATTATTTATACTGAATGTTAAATTTTTACTTTTATGAATTCTATATTTCTAAAAAACTTACAATTTTTAACTTTCAACTTTTAACTTTTAACTTTTAACTATCAACTTTCAACTTCATTCGTCTCAGCCCTTATCTCATCCTCAACTGAGACCTGTATATCATATATCTTTTTATAGAATCCTTCTTCTTTTATTAATTCATCATGAGTTCCTTCCTGAATGATCTTACCTTTGTCCAGTACTATTATTCTGTCACAGTCCTGAATGGAAGTTATTCTGTGTGCAATTATAAAAGTAGTCTTTCCTTTTATGATCTTCCTCAGGGCTTTTTGAATTTCATACTCCGTTTCTGAATCTACTGCCGAAGTCGAGTCATCAAATATTAAAATGTCAGGATCCTTCAAAAGCGTTCTGGCTATTGTTACCCTTTGTTTCTGCCCGCCTGATAAAGTTACTCCTTTTTCACCAATAATTGTTTCATAAGATTCCGGAAAGACCTCTTCTATTATATCATGGATCATTGCAGCACGTGATGCATCAATTACCTCATCTATATGTGTATCAGGATTTGAATATGCAATATTATCTTTTATAGTTGTGGAAAATAAAAACGGCTTCTGCAGAACTACTCCGAACCTGCCTCTTAAATATTCTTTCGAATAACTGTCTATTTTTTTTCCGTCTATCAGTATATTTCCTTTGTCTGATTCAAAAAACCTCATCAGCAAAGATATAATTGTAGTCTTTCCTGCTCCTGTCGGACCAAGCAATGCAATCTTTTCGCCTGCATTCACTTTGAAACTAATGTTGCTTAAAACCCTGTTCTTATCTTTTTCTTCATATTGAAACGATACATTTTGGAATTCAATATCACCTTTAAGCTTTTCATCTTCATAATTATTGCCTGAATAGTCTTCCTGTTCAATATCCAGGATTGAATATATTCTCTTTAATGCAATGGTTGCCATTCCCATTTCGCTCACTATCTGTCCGATCCTTCTCATCGGCCAGGTGACGAACATAGAATACGAATAAAAAGCCGTGTACTCTCCAATCGAAAGCTGATTCTTCAACGCAAGATATCCGCCGAAAAATATAGATAGAGCTATCTGAGTATGTACAAAAAAATCTGATGACGGCCAGTATATTCTGTTAAGCTTCACTAATTTCAGTCCCCATCTCCTCTTTTCCTCATTTTGTTTCGTGAATTTTTCTATCTCGTATTTTTCCTTTGCAAATGCTTTGACGACTCTTATGCCGGATAAGTTTTCCTGCACTATTATTGATAACTTGTCCTGTTCTTTCTCATGTTCATTCCAGATCACGTTTTCTTTTCTGAAATAATATACAGAGCCAATCAGTATTACAGGTACAAGTGCAATTGATACCAGTGCATAAGTAAAATTTATTGAAGCCATCATTATAAATGCTCCCGCAAATATTGCAGAAAGTCTCACTACTTCCACGACCTGCATTGATGCAAATTTTCTGATAGTTTCAACATCGCCTGTACATCTCTGTATCAGCTCACCTGTCGGTGTCCTGGAGTGATAAGCAAGCGGCAGTGCCTGAATGTGTGAAAATAATCTGTCCCTCAGCTGTTTGGTTGCTTTTTCTGTTGATGATGCTGTAATTGCATTAGCAGAAAATGAAAAAATTCCCCTCAGCAGAGAGATCACAAGAAATATTAATCCCAGTGTGATCAGTATCATCTGAAGATTGTCCATCTTCAGATCAGGCAGTATTGAATAAAAGAATTTTGTAATCGTATCTTCAGGTGTAAAAGTTATTTTTCCGTTACTTTGAAAATATACTATTACTTTGTCCACAGCGATCTGCAAAACTTTAGGTTCGAGCATTCTTATAAACGTAGATACTATCAGCAAAACAGCCGATAAAATATAAAAGCCCCTCCATTTTCCAAGTATCTGTAATAATTTTTTTAAATAACTCATGTTAAAATTTTAAATTTTTTGTTTTGTATAAAAAAAAACCGCGGATATTTTATTATCCGCGGCTTTTGAAAACTCTTATTGAAGGTTGATTTAAACTTTTAACCTCCGAAAACTCCACGGATTATATTTTTTGACCACATCTTTAAATGACGGTGAAATACAGGCAATGCCCATTATATGATTTTTGATTGTTGTCATTTTATTTGATTTAAAATTTCACCTTTCGTGGATTGGTTATTGAATTCCGTGAGTTAATGCCTTACAAAATTACGAATGATAAATTTAAATAGCAAGTTTTTGTCTGATTTTTTTTAAAATTAAAACCGGCAAACCAATATCAGGAAAAAATTTTCTGTTTGTGACTT
>WBZU01001266.1_pt1 | contig 19322 bp, 23 predicted proteins | sample 5204311 | NCBI WGS metagenome assembly WBZU01 (sample SAMN12344359, study PRJNA552823) | activated sludge metagenome | biome: Activated sludge suspended growth; feature: Nitrification reactor; material: Wastewater; isolation source: activated sludge from nitrification reactor of wastewater... | reverse complement strand
GCCGCGTGGTTTTCCTGATGCTGATTGACCTGCACGGTGCGCTTACTAAGCATCCACACGACGCCGATAACACACACCAGCGCAAATCCTAACGCCCCGGCCAGATACCATCCCAAGTCACTCATCAGCCCCCCCCACCCTGTCCAATTAGCAAATTCTGGCCAGATTCAGCCCCCCCACGCCCGCCCGCCCGCCCGCCCAACCCCCCTGCTGACATTTTGGGCTGGGGTAGGGGGATGTTACAGGCTGAGCAAGCCGCTTCAAGCGTACCCAGCGGCCGATTGGTCGCCGAGTTCCACAGGTTCAAATCCGACAACAATTGGCGGTAATCGTTATAGCGCTTGCGCCCGGCGGTCACGCCCTCGGTAGCCGGGTCGTGCAGCCGCGCTTGCCAATCGTTGCGCGTCAGGCTCGGCTGCGCCCACGCGCCATGCACAAACTTGGTAAACCACCGAATATCGATCGTGTAGCCCATTGCGGTTCCCCTTTCTTACTTGACAATCATCACTTGTTTTTCGTTGCGCGCCTTGCGCAATTCCTCTTCCTTTTGGCGCAACTGGCTTTCCAGTTGCTTAACCCGTTCGTTGCTCTTGTCCGCGCCGCGATAGTCCAACAAATCTTTCCAGCGCTTGTATTCCAATTCGCGCTCGACTTGCGCCACTTCGATCGAATCGCCGTGCAACGGATCGCGCAACTCGTCAATCATGCGCCGCGCAAAGTGGAGCGTGGCGGGCACGGCGCACCCGATGGCCGCACACGCCCCGACGATCCACCACCGATTTGACATCACGTCCACCAACACCGGCACGGCGATGGACTGCCAGGCGATCTCAACGGCCACGATCGGCAAGCCGTTAACGATCAGGTTAAGGCCGATCTCGGCTTCAAGCGGTCGGCGCAGACCGGCGGTATCCGTCAGGCGATGCCAAGCGCCAAACTTCCACAGCCCAACCCCGCTCAGTAACACACCGCTCAGCGTGAAAACCATATACCAGCCATCGTTGTCCAACAGGCTGCGAACGGCCAGATACGCGGCCATGACAACGAAGAAAGGCACCACCCACAACAGCGCCCACTGCGCCAAAGCATCGGTGTTACCGTTGCCGCGATTGGTTTTCTTGACGCTGGGTTCTCTTATGACAGGATATTGATCGCCCATGATGGTTCCCCAAATTGGTTGAAGTAATAACGGTTAGTTCGTCAAAATTGAAAAGCAGTTTGAACCTTACTGGTTCGCTCTTGTGCCAGATCGATGTAAGCGGCATTGAGTTCCAGCCCGACATAGCGCCGCCCATGCTTGGCAGAGACGCGGCCAACTGTGCCACTACCTGAGAACGGGTCTAACACGATGTCGCCGGGCCGACTGCCCGCAAGGATCATCGGCTCAACGAGCGTCGGCGGAAACGTTGCAAAGTGCGCGCCGCTGTATGCTGTTGTCGTGACTTCCCAAACGCTGCGCTTGTTGCGTGTCTCAGCAATTGGCCGACGCGCAAGCCCGCTGTTTCCATTGGTGCTTATCTGGTCTGGATGCAATGCAGGGCCGCGCATTCTGTCACACTCTACCGGCTCAGCGATTGCTTGCGCGTTGTAGTAGTACCGTGCCGACTTTGCCAGTAAGAAGATGTATTCATGCGCTTTTGTCGGTCTGTCTAAAACGCTTTCAGGCATGACGTTAGGCTTTGACCAGATTACATCTGACCTGAGATACCAGCCGTCATCTTGCAAAGCAAACGCCACGCGCCACGGAATACCGACCAAATCTTTCGGCTTGATGCCGTCGAGTTTAGTTGTACGGTTAGGCCCAAGAGACGCGCCGCGCCGTGTGTCTAGTGACCCGCGATTAGTACCTTGCTTGTCACCCGGCCTGATCTTTCCAGAATTTCCTTTGTTGCCTTGATGGTAACTGTCGCCAAGATTCAGCCACAACACGCCGTCATCTTTGAGCACGCGCCACACTTCGCGCATCACGGCCACGATGCTGGAGACGTATTCCTGCGGCGTCTTCTCTAAGCCGATCTGACCGGACACGCCGTAGTCGCGCAGGCCCCAATAAGGCGGCGACGTGACCACGCATTGAACCGACTGATCGGCCAGCGGAATGTGACGTGCGTCTGAGTTAAGAAGGTAAATGGTCATTGAAAGTTTGGCGTCTAACATCTGTTAAGCCGCGGGTCGTTGAGCAACAACCGTACATGGCGGCCACCATGTCCAGCGTCGTCAAACCGACGCTGCGGTCAGGCTCAGGCCATAAATCAATCGCTAATTCAAGCGCGGTCAAGTTCTGCGCAATCGTCGCCGGGAAATTCGCCCGTATGGCTTCCGCGCCTGTTTGAGTTGAGATGTACATCAGCATTCACTCAGATAATCCAAACCAGCCGCCGTAATCTCCCACACGATGGCCGCTGCGCCGCTGGGCGCAGGCCGCTTCAGGGTGACATCTGCGCTGATCATGACGGCTTGCACCAGCCCGGCCGCCGCGCATTCTCCGCGCCGCTTGCCAATGCTGGTCTGAGCGATGCCCGTCAACGCGGCTAACTCAAAGTCCGTCAGCCCGTCAGGATGGGCGGCCAGGGTGCGCAGCGCCAACAACCGGCCTTCACTGGCACGGAAGCCCGCCGCCCTGCCCGCCGCCACCGAGGTGGCCTGATCGCCCGTTCGGAAGCGGGGCAGGTTCTGCAAGTAGGCGTCCATCGATAGTTGAGCGTTACCCATTGTTTTCACCATCGGCGGCAAACCACTTTGCAACGGTATCTTGCAGCACGCCGTTTAGCACGGCCATGTTATGACGCACGGCTTGCGCCTCGGCTGGATCGTCAACGGAGATCACGGCCATGTTAGCGGCATTATTCACGGCCTGCCGCACACCGTCTTTGATGAGGTCTAAGAGGTTCATGATAGAATCTCCACCCCGTTGCCGTTCTTGTGGATACGCCCGGCGGCTTCCAACTCGGTGCGATAGTTGTAAATGGTCTGTCGGGTGACGCCCACCATGCCGCCCAACTCGGTGTCACCAACATGTGGATTGTCTCTATAGACGTTCAGCATGGCGTCAATGATTGACGTTTTCTTGGCGGCGCGGCCCGCCTGTAATTTGTCAATGGTTGCGTCAATAGACCCGTCAGTTGACGTTTCTTGGCGCTTCTGTTGACGTTCCAAACGACGCGCCTCACGCTCTGCTTTACGCTCGGTTTCTTTACGCTCGGCATCGGCCTTGGCTTCCAGCCGCAAGCGTTCGTGTTCGGCTTTGCGTTCGGCTTCGATGCGCTTGCGCTCTTGCTCGGCCTCGCGGGCGTCAACCTCACGCTTGGCGATGACGGCGGCATTGCGCTTCAGGCGCAGATCGTGCTGCTTGCCCAGCGCCACGGTCACGGTGCCAGCCATCGCCATGACGGGCAGAATGGCGGGCAGCCACTTGACCAACGCCGGGTCAACATCGGCCAGCACGGACAGGCCGATGGTTGAGACGAGGTACAGTCCAAACATGCCCGCCGCGATCCACGTGGGCGCTTTAGGCTGATCGGCGGTGCGTGTGGCGTTGTATTCCCACAACGCAAAGGCCCGATTGGCCGTTGCCAGGCCCAACAGTTCCACCACCGCGCCGCTGATCAAACTCATCTCAGGCCCAAGCCCCATGTGCTTAGAGGCCGCTGCGCTGGCAAATGCGGCGCTGGGCAACGGGGCCAGCCACGCCCCGGCCTCGGCGGCAAAATCAGTAATGCTCTTGCGAATATCCCAATTGGTTGACATACGGTTCCCCTTCTGTTACACTGCAATCGTGATGCGGTTCCCCAATCTCGTCACACCGCTGCGCCCCGATGCCCACTCGGGGCGTTTGCGTTATAGGCGATCTGCTGTAGGCACTTCTTGCACGTGACGGGCATATCCTTAACGGTGCCCTGAATTGCCCGGTCTGGAATGCGTCGGCCGCATAAAGTTCCCCGGCCATTTGCCACGGCGTAGTCAAACCGAATATGCACCTGGCTGATGCGCCGTCGATCTTTTCGAGCCCACAGGGCAATCGGTAGCGCTACCATGCCGCGTTATCCTTGGCGGCCAGCCGCGCCAACACGATCAACGTCAACACGCCCACCAGCACAATGCCCACCAGATATGCGCTCACTTGATGATCTCCTGTCGATATTCTCCGCTCTGAGCCAGAACGGCAGTCACTTCAATCGTTGCCAAAACATCGGTCAGGTGCGATAGATGAACCGCAAACAACGGGTCCATCAGCGTGTTGTTGCGGTTGCGCAAGGCGGTTAGGTGATCTCGCCCGCGGGAACACGCCGCGACAATATCAGCCAACGACCACTGCGTTCTATTCGCCAGCCGGGCCGGTTGTTTGGGCATCAATGACTTCCTGTTGTAATCGGTGCTCGTTTAGGAGCGACCGGATCACGATCGGGGTGCCGCTGGCCGCAAATAAGCCAATCAGCACGACCCAGATATGCGCCTCGATAACAATCAACGCGATCAGCATGTCAACGCCGACACCGATCACGACGCTGAGCCACGTGTAGCGCGCGGCGATGAACGCCCCGGCCTTGGTACGCTGCAACCACACCGCAAAGGCCGTACCCCAAAAACCTGCCAAAATTACGCCTAATAGAGATTTTTCGATCATCGCGTGCTATCCTTGACTCAAGCACTAAGCGTTTTTACTTCTACGCAAATTGCTGACGGTTGCTGAGCAAACGGGCGCTGCCGATGTTGTCGCCCACCCGATCGATGGATTGAGACATCTCTTGCTTCTTCTTGGCGTGGTAGATCATGGTCGTGGCCGGGTTGGCGTGGCCCAATTGGCGCTGTATCTCGCTATCGCGCGCGCCCAGGTCCATCATTTGTTCGGCCAGCCCGTGACGGAAAGAGTGGACGGTGTAATGGCCCTTGATCTTGGCCTTCTTCAAATACACCTGCACGATGCGCCACACCTCGCCGATGCTGAGCGGATCACGCCCCGGCTGCCACCCTGCCCCGATCAAGCGGCTGTGCTTTACGTTGTTAGTGAGCGCGGTGAATATGTAATCATCGGCTGTGATGGTGTCCAGCCTGCCAGCCATCTTCAGGTACAGTTCAATGGCCGCCCACACGTCGGGGTGAACCTGATCGGTGACGCCTTCCACGTGATGCTTGCCGCGCCACGTCTGCCACACTTTTCCGTCACCGTCTACGCGGAAGTCGCCAAACTTGGCGGTTCTAATCTCGCTGTTGCGGCGGCCCGTCAGGGCGTAGGCCAGAATCAAGGCGTAGTGCATGGAGCCGCGCACGGTATCGATCGGGATGACGGACAGAATCTTGTTTATCTGAGCGGCGGTGAAGCCCTCGCGCACGAACATCGTCTCGAAGCGTGGGCGCTCTACGGCGTCGAATGGCACGGTGCGATTGAACAGCGGCACTTCAACGCCGTCTTTGTAGATGGGGTAGCGGGCGGCTTTCTTGAAGTAAGAGGACATGACGGCCACGGCGTTGCTAACGCTCTTTGGCGACATGGGCACTTCGTGGCGGGTGTCCTTTTGCAGCACGGTGCCTTTCTTGCCCACGCGCTGCGCCTTGCCGGTAATGTGCGTGCGGTTTTCCAGGGTTATCTTGAACGAGGTGGCCGCGCGGCCGTCGAACTCCCACGGCTTGCGGGGAGCGGCGTTGATGATGCTGGAAATGCGGGCGGCGCGCTCGATGTCATTGGACACGGGCATGTACTCAAACTTGCCGTGCGTGCCAAAGCAGTCCAGCCACACGGCCAGATACCGGGCCTGACTGCGCGGGCTGCGCAACTTGTCGTTGTGCCAAATCCACGCGACGGTCAATTCTGTCCACCATGCCAGATTCTCTTGATAGGTTCGCTCCTGGCCGCTTTCGTAGACCGTGGCCGCGCCGAACAGGCCGCGCACGTTGCTCAGATCATCGGCCTGCGGGTCGATGATGGTTTGAGTTGTGCCGTCGAGCAGGTATTGTTTGGTCATGTTTGCCCACTTTATTTTGCGCCCCGCCGCCGATGTTCCCGATCGATACTGCACGCCGATCGGTGTCCGGCTTTTCAGCGGCGGGGCCACTCAGGAGGAAGGGGACGGCGCGGCTGCCCATTTTGGCCGTGTGATAATCCGCCCCGCTCAGGCCGCTGCTGTTTTGGTTCGCACCCCAGCGCCCCATGTGTAGTCAGCGTCCTGAGCGGGATTGGTTAGCGGCAGGTCCGCCCAGCGCAGCAGATACAGCGCGTCGCGGAAGCCGTCGATCTTCCCGGTCCAATGTTCTTCGATGGTGCGTTCGCCAGATCGGCGCGCGATGTTGCGACCCACGCGCCAATTGTTTAGGCTGCGAGCGGCGCACTTTCGGACGAATGGATCGGCGATGTGAGAAAAGACATGTGCCATTGCGGTTCCCCAGATGCTACGCGGTTGCGGCGACGCCCTTGTGAAGGCCGGTGATGTGTTCGAGTTTGCGGGGATTGCGGACGGCGGTAACGGGCAGGTCGATCGCGCCGTTTTCATCGATTGACTTGGCGGCCAGTTCGGCCACGGCAATATCGATGATGCTGCCCTGCGTGCGCACGGTGGCCTCGGCCAGACGCGCCACGGTCTTGATCGTTTCGGGTTTCAGGCTGTAGTTCTTGGTTGCCATCTCTTGTACTCCAGTCGAAATTGTTTGTACTTTCGACATAGTACCATACTTTGCTATTCTTTGTCAATAGGGGAAATCCTTAAAACCTTTGACTAAGCCAAGAGTATTAAAATGTTTGACATGGGGAACCGAACATTCATCGACTGGCTTCATGAACAACTCAAGACGCGGGCTTGGTCCCAGTCGGAACTAGCCCGGCGCTCGGGCATCAGCGTCACGGCGATCAACAAGGTGATGAACGAGGAACGATCCCCAGGCGCGGATATGTGCCGGGGGATCGCTGCCGCATTTGGAATGCGAGACACGGAAGTATTCCGCATCGCCGGATTGATTAGCGACGCGGTAAGTGATGAGGTTATCCGGTTAGCCGAGGAAGATACAACGATCGGCGAAGCCTACAAAATCATGAAGTCTATGAACCGCGTGGAGCGTTACCAAGCACTACAGTATTTGCGATTTCTTCGGGAACAGTCCGCCAGTTACGGCGGGGACGATGCAACGGAAAAACACGAAGCGCCCAAACCATCAACGCAGAAAACCACGGGCAAACCGAAGCCAGCCACATCGTAACTCTGAGCATTGATAAGTTCCTTGTGAAAGAATAGCGAGAGATATTAAACCAAACGCACATTAAAATCAATGCACACAGTCTAAGTATTTCTACTTAGTTTTTGAAACAATCGGACTGGCTGCACGGGCGGCCAAAATCGACCGAAAAGTAGCGAAGTAAATGTTATTAGCTTCACCGATCGTAATTTAGGCCAAACAACCGCACCCGCACAAGTTGCCCAAAAATGCTTATTTTCAAGCCGTTTTTTAGTTTCACCGCTGGCAGTGGTGGAAGTCCTAGAAATGGGTGAAACTAAAAACGGCAGCGTGCCCAACCGGGGCACAACCGGTTAAGCTAGACCCTGCCCAACCGCACCCCCATCGGTGGCCAAAATCGCGTTACTTGTAGGTATGCGGTTTGGCTTGCGCCTCAATGGCTGTTAACCGATGGGTTCCAAGTTCGAGTCTTGGTTGCGGAGCAAAACCCGGCAGGTAAGGCGATTGCGCCAGCAGTCGCCTACCTGTCAGCCATCGGGCGCAAGTGTGTGGGTTTCTGGTTGTATAAAAAAACGCTGAAAAAAGTGTGAAACTAATAACACTTAGTTCAAGCGTTGAACCGGAGGCCAACAAGTGTCAAACCCGATCACCCTTTCACAGGCCATCGAAGGCCGAATCTTAGCCGCCAATGCCAAGGGGCTAAGCATCAACACCATCAAAGAATACAGCCTGTATTACCGCAAACTCATGGCGTTCATGCCCGATGATCCCGCGTTCACCGCGATCACGGTTGACCGGCTGCGCGAGTTCATGGCGACGCAAACCCACCTGAGCAAGAAAACCCGATCCAACATCCGCGTGTCCCTGTCTTCGATGTGGGCGTGGGCCGTGCAATACAAACTGATCACGGCCAACGTCGCCGCCGATCTGGACATCATCAAGCCAGAGTCGCGGGCGGTGCATCCGTTCACCAAAGAGGATGTGCAGGCTATGCTGGGCTGCGTGGATAAAACCAAGACCTACACGCGGCCCGGCAAGCGCGAGAGTTATCACACGCCGCCGCAAGCCATTCGCAACAAGGCGCTGATTCTGTTGTTGCTGGACACCGGCTTGCGTTCGTCCGAGGTAGCGGGCCTGAAGATCAAAGACCTGGACAAGCGCAACAACCGACTTAAGATCATGGGCAAGGGCAGCAAAGAACGCATCGTGCCGTTCAGCGCGATCACGTCGATGTCGATCTGGCGGTACCTGTCCACCCGATCGGACACCCGGCCCGACGATCCCGCCTTCGTCACGTCGCGCGATCGGCCGCTGAGCAAGTTTGAGATTCGGGACTTGATCGCGTTGATCGGCGATCGGGCCGGGGTGGTCAACGCGCACCCCCACCGGTTCCGTCACACGTTTGCGATCAACTTTTTGCGCAACGGCGGCAACGTGTACACGCTTAAGGAAATCTTAGGCCATGCATCGTTGAAGATGTGCCTGCGGTATTTGGAGATTGCCCAGGCGGATGTAGAGAACAATTACCGGCCCGCGTCGCCGGTTAAAAATTGGGGACTGTAGGGGAAGCCCCGCGCCGCTTAGTCTAAGCGGCGCGGGGTTTGAGTAGCGAACTAAGATGTTTTACTTTCACCGTTTTCAGTGACGGAAGATAGCATCTCCTCATACGCGATGATCGCTCCGGTCGTGATATTGACTTGCGCGATCTGCTGCTCGCGCTGCGCTTTTAATTCTTCGATGCGCCGTTGAATCTGTTCGATGGTCATGCCCGCACCCGCCCGATCAAGTCTGCCAACTCAGTTGGGATGCTTGCCATCAAATCAACAGCCCCGAACAGCGCCGCGCCAAGTTGTTGGGCCGTCATGTTGAAATTCATCGCTTGCAAATCTTCATCGGTGACGAGCATCACGAACAGGCCGTCCGGCGTGCGCTTGGGTTGCCAACCGTCCGCGCCGTTCTCAAACTCACATAGGCGCGAGGCTTGCCAGAACAGCCCGCCGATTTGCCGCGCCCCGTCGTCAATCTTGGCGAGTGCTTGTTGCACGTCGCTGATAAATCCGCTGATTGCGCTATTGCTTGCCATGCTATTCTCCTATTCTGACCACACTCAGATTGGCGTGATTAACCGTGATGGTTGAGCCTGCCGCCGTCTCGTTTTCAACGCACAACTTCACCACATCATTGACGGCCAGCGCAATAATGCCTGTGCCACCGATGCTGTAGGTAATGCCGTTCTCCTTCGCTCGGGTCGCGTTTTCGGTGACATGCTTTTCGGTGGTGTTGACCATCACCGCGCCCGCGACGGTGTTGTCACTCACGCTGTTGCTCACGCTCATAGACCAGTCAACTTGGTACGTGCCCGCCACGGTGACGAGTAACTCTTTCGAGTTTTGAAACGTCATGCCGTTGACAAGCGATGTGGTCATGCCGCCGCCCACCTCGTAATAGGTGTTGGCTAACGTGGCGGTCACGGCTTGCGCGCCGTCGTCCATGTAAAACGAGCCATAGATCAGGCTATTGATCAGCACGTCGGTCGTTGATCCGTCCGTGTCCACCTGCAACCATGTGCGCTCGGCGGTGTCCCACAGTTTTCCGAGTAGTCGCGCCTTGCGGCTGGCAAATGTCGCGGTTGCCCACGATACGTCAATCGCCGCGGCGTTTTGGCTTGCCGTATCAGCGGCTTTCAACTGCCACAACTGCCGCGCCCCGAAGCCCGTCGTAGCCGTGCCCGTGCTGTTGTGGCCGATGCAGGCCACCGTATCGACGGCGGCTGTCGTTGAATTATCGAGCAAAACGTGCAACCGATACGACGCTGGATCAATACCGATACCGACGTTCTGGCTTGAGTCGATCGACATCGCAACCGAGCCTACCGTAGTGTTGACATCCGCCGCAGTGTAAAATCGCGTGCGTGTGGCGGCATAATTTCCGCCCAGACCGCCGCCGTAATTGACGATGTGATTGGTGCTACTGATGTCAGCCGAGAACATCGACACCAGACCAGACGTGTAGCGGGCGGTTGTGATGGTTGCGACTTTGTTAGCGCTGGCCGCGACCGTCGAGGCTATAAAAAATCCGCCCGAACCGATCACGGTAAGATTTGCAAACGGCGATCCACCGATGCCAAGATAATTGTTAGTGTTGTCCCAGATTAAATTCGCGCTACTGGATAGCGTATTAGTCCCGCTCCAAAATGCTACGCGGGTGCTTGCGCCCGTGCCAAGGGCCGCCGTGCCGGTAGCAGGTACGGTCAACGTGTACGCGCCCGCACTCGATAGCGTCAACACGCCCGCGCCGGACTTGACAAGCGTTGAGGCTCGCAGCGTGTTGGAGTCCGTTACCCACTCGGTAATGCGGCCAGCCGTGCCCGTGCCAACGGGCAGTGTACCCGTCTTGGGCAGTGTGCCCGTAAATCCGCCAGTTTCTACAGTCCCGCCGCCGGTCATATTCCCCACCAGCGACCCGTTGATCGTGCTATTGCCGCTGAGGGTGAGCGTGTTGGTTGACCATCCAAACGCAGTTGCGCCAGTGGCCTGTATAATCTGCCCCGCTGTGCGCCCGCTCGTGGTGTGCAATGCGCCTGTAATGTCGTGCGCGGCTGGCGTCACGCCGCTGATGGTCACGGCACTGACCGTTGTTGCCAGACCCTTCGCGTTGACAGTCACCTGTGCCACTTCGGTAGCACTGCCAAACGTCCCCGGCGAAGCGTTGACGGTTGCCAGCGTCGCCGCCACACTGCCCGGCCCGGTTGCGGTGACATCGCCCGTCAACGCGGTGATGGCCGTCTCTTCACCCGCCATGCGCTCTTGCGGCCAGCGCAGATCGACAATATCGGTATTGGTTGCGCCCTCGTTGATTGAGGTTTGGCCGTGATAGGTGCGCACCGCGGCCAGCCTAAAATGACCGGCGGGCGTCTCTGGCACATAGGCCAGATCAAGCCCCAGAATGCCGCTTACCAGCGTGCCGCGCGTTTCGGTCAACACCCCATCGGCGTCCAACGAGATCAGCACGTAGCGCGAATAGCCCGCGCTGGCTGGCACGGCATTGGTTAGATCAAGCGTCTGATTGACGATGTTGAGATCGACGCCCGCGCGCGGAATGATGCCCGGCTGCACGCCAATGACCATTGAGCCAGCGGCGTACACGCGCAGCGGCGTAAACGCGCGCAAATGCACCAGCACGGCGTCTCCGCCGTAATACCAATGCTGGCTGCCATGCTTGCCGATGTAGGCCGAGCCGTCCCACCCGCCGGACGTGTCGCCGCTGGCTTGCGACGGCCACGCGCTCGTATCCAGATCGACAATGCCATAATCTTGCGGACGATGCGGCAGGCGGTGAATGACCACCGGCATGTTATAGCCGGCCAGCAGGCCGCGCGCGTACAGTTGAATGATTTGCCCGTTCGCGCCGCCCAGCCGCGCCCAGACATAGCCGGGGCGATCGGTGATGTACACCGTGCCATCGGGGTGCCCTAGCACGGCGTGTTGATACCGGGTCCGATCGGCCTTGGCACTGAACGCGTTATTCAGTTTGGCTTGCGCCTGTCGTTTGCTCATGTTGCGTACACCACGCTAACCGCCCACAAGGTCAAGTCGCCCAGGCTGATGATCGATGACCACATATTGCCCGTGCTGGCCGTCCACGGATTGTTGTCTACGTCGCTGATGTCCAGGCAATACCGCAAGAATTCATTGCCGTTGGTCACGGTCACGCCGCTGGGAGACTGCTGATAATAGCCTTGCCCCAAGACCCACAGCACATACTTGCCGCCGCTTAGATTGGCGGGCAACACGCGCCCCAGCGTCCATGTTTGCGACGATGATCGGCGGAAGTCCACGCCGTTGAGCGAGTAGTACAACTCATATTGCCCGGGCAGCCCGGAGACAGTCGTCAGCGCATAGTACGCTGTCCCGAACGGTGAACGTGTGAATGACTGAATGTTGGCCGCTGAGTAAGAAAATTGATAAATGCTTTGCCACGCGCCCAGCGTGGCCGGGTTGGGTGCGCCAATGCCATTGTTGAGCGGCGCAACGGTCGGGCCGCCAAACGGCCAGCCAAGCCCCACGTAATTTCGCCAGGTACCAGATGCATCAGGCAGGTTGGCGTATCCGTCGCCGCTGGGGTAATTGGTTACGCCAAAGCCGCTGGGCTTGGAGTTCGAGTACATCAGCACTTTTTCAGGGGCCAGCAAATAACTGTAGGCGTTCCACAAGCCCGGCGGTGTGGTCGTTGAGCCGTCTGGATTGGTGCGCGTCTGCCCGCGCTCGTATTTAACGCCCTGCGCCTCATTGCCGTTGCAAATAAGCCCGTTGCTGCCCAGGGCGCTATGCTCCACCAAAGCCGCAAAGCCGTTATTAGCGCCTGCGAAGTAAGTGACGTTTTCGATCGTTCCGGTGCCGCCGGGGATGCCGGTCGCGTCGCCGTAGGACACAATTTTTGTCCAGGTAGGCGAGCCGGTTTTGGCGTTGAGCGATTTCCAGATCACGATATGCGAGAGCGTGTCAACGCCCGCGATGTACACAACTGACCCGTCGGCCGTCACCGAGCCGCCCTTGATGTAACTCAAATCGCCGGGCAGCGCGGCGCAGGCTTGCCACGTGGGAGCCGACGGGCTGGCAAAATAATCCGTGCTGTAAATGATGGCATTGACGGGCGTGCTGGCCGGGTTGTGGTGAAATAGCCAGACCTCGGAGCCGTCCGCGTCGGGGAGGGGTTCAATCGGCGGCGGTGGCGGCGGGGGCGGCGGCACGTCGATGATAGGCTCTTCCGGCTCGGGAAAATCAATCGCCACCCCGCCCAGCCCGGTAGTTTCTGCATCAGCGTTGACATCGGCCAACAGCGAATATGAGCGCGAGTTATACGCCAGCCGAATTGAGCGCGGCAACCATTTTTGATCCGTCAGCACAATGCCGCGATAGGTATCAGGCGCGGCAAACGCCTCAACCCAAAAACATTGCGGCACCGGATCAACGCGCCAATTGCCCGCCAGTTGGTGCGGCACGTCGGCATACGGGTTGTTGGATTTGGCGCGCAGATTGCCCGCCCATAAATTAAGCGTGCTTTGATCGGGCTGGCTGATGTCGCCGCCGATCAACGGGCCGGCTACGCCTTCGGTAATTTCGACGGTTGCGCCGTCGTCGCCGTGCGGGTCGCCGGGGCTTTTACTGCCCAACGGCTTGCGGTAGGCGACCGCATACAGCACCGTCTGACTGTTGGCGTTGATAATGCGGCGCGGCATTTCTAACTCGTCGCGCAAATCGGTGGACTGATCCATAGTCCAGATGGTGGGCACTTGCGCCCGAATGGTGTCATCGATCACGGCGTCCATTTCGCCGTACAGCGCGCCTTGCATATCGCAGGCTACCCAGCCCAACAGGGTGCGCGCCCAAAAGCCGTTGAGTTGATCATACAAACTGGACTTATCCAGCGTAATGTATTTGATAATGGCTTCATCGGGCGCGGCATAATCTTGAAATTCCAGATCGGCAATATCGGCGATGGTGCTGCGCCATTTGGCAAAGTGCAGCGTGGCGGTGTTGGCCGTTAGCCGCTTGGCATCCTCCCATGATAAGGTGGGCGTTGTCGATCGGTTGGTTAACGCAACCGGATAGCCTTCCAGCGTGCGCAATACCCCATCCAGCGTTGTGATCGTAAAATCGATGCTGCCCGTTTCAGGGTTTTTGTGAATCGTTTCTGCCACGATCCACCCTTCCAGCACCACGTTGGATCGATAGGGATAATTGCCGCCGATGTTGGGCGCGTAAATTCGGGCGCTGGCACTGGCCGCCAGATCATCAACAATCAATTCGCCTGGGGTAAATTCGCCGCCGGTTACGGCAATGTGTATGTAACCATCGGCAATGGCGACAATTTCGCCGGTTGCCAGTGATACAGTGCCAACCACGGGATTGCCCACTATAAATTTGCTGGTTGGATCGGTGATGTCGGTGATTTCGTACCACGGCCCGGCATCGTCGGCAAAATACGCCTCTTCAAAGACCACCACATGCGCCCGATCGGGTATCTCGGCCTGATCGGCGGTGGTGTTGACCACGCGCAAATCGACCGTGTAGCCGCCCCGCTGCGGCCCGCCGTTGATGGTGTTGAGGATGACGGCCGAATACGGCGCATTGCTGCCGGTGCGATCGAAAACAAAGGTCAGGCGCCGCCCGGTGTGAGTTTGCCCGGTCACGTCTTCGGTGACGGTCAGGCTGTGATATTCGCCGTCTGGCAGGGCGGCGGTATAGTTGACGGTGATCGGGGAGGCGGTGGTGCCTTCGCTGGCCGATGTTGAGCCGTCTGGAAATTCCCATGCCCAGGTGTCAACGGCATTGCCGGGGCTATAGGCCGCCGAGCGTTCGCCGACGTGGCGCAGCCGACACGCGCCGCCGACAATAAAGCCCACGGCCGCCGGGCCAAGCCGCGCCAATGGACCGTAGTTGTCGTTCTGAATTGTAGTGCCCACGCCATAGGCCACATCGTAATCCATGTACCATGCGCCGCCGTCATAGCGCGGAAATTTGGGCGCGGGTCGGTAATCCTCAACGACGGTCAGATAGTCATTGGTCGCCAGGGCGATCAACTTTTCGCCGGTTTCGGCTATGCTGATCGTGCCGGTGGCCCCCAGTGTGATGGTCTTGCGCACGCGCAACAGGCCTTTATCGCGCGCGCCTGCGCTGCTTCCAATATATAGCGTGGTTCCGGCGGGCACCGTGCCGGTGGTGGGCGAACCGCTGCTAAATGATAGCGTGTCAGCGGGAAAGTCTGGCACCGCGCTCAGGCGCGACGTGAAAAGCGTCTGCGGACGATGCACGGCCAAATACAATTGAGTGCGTTGTATGGCGCAGCGCAAAATGCTTAGTTGGGTGGATGTGTAGGTCGTTCGCATCGGTGGAAGTAATAACCGTTAGTTAGTTAGTTAGTCGGACTACCTAACTAAGTCACTGTAATGTAACTGGCTTCGATCTCTACCCGTTCCACGTGAACGTCTTTAAATTGCGCCGAGGCCATTTGCAAGTAGGCCACGCTGAACAGGGTGTACACCTCGGTGTCGGGGTGCGGAATGGTGATGGTATGGGCGGCGCTATCGCACAGGGCCACCAACGTGGCATAGTCGGCGGTTGCCATGACCTCCCACCGCAAATGCACGGTGCGCTTGGCGTTTAGGATTGGCCCGCCGCCATGCTTGCGCGCGATAATGTCGCGGGGTTCCCACTCTACGCTCTCGGGGTCAAGCGGCATGGTGGTGCCGTCGATCTTGAATTGCACGGCCATTAGACACCGCCTCGATAGTAGGTGCGCCCGTCGCCCACCAGATCGCCGATCAGGTCTGTTACAAAATCTCGAATCGCCACCATCAACGGGCTGGTGGGCGTGCCCGCGTTTCTGGTTTGCGTTTGAAGATTTTTGATGAAATTAGCGTAGGACGTTTGAATGTCCCTGAAATTCGCCACGGCTTGATCGGCTTCTCTGCGCCCTTGCGCGGCCATGTCTTGCAAGCGCCGCCCGTTCGCCAGATCGAAGTCTTGCTTCTGCCGCTGCTGAGCCAGGCGCGCATCGTCGGCGGCCTGTTCGTTTTGTTCGCGCATGGCCTGCACCGCGGCGACGGCCGCAGCCTTGGCCGCTTCTACCGCCTGATCGTGCGCGGCCTGCGCTTGCGCCTTGCTCTTTTCCTCGGCGCGGGCTTGATCGGCCAGTTGTTGATCGTGATTGCGGCGGGCGTCCGTCAGTTGTTGCGATCGGCTGTTCAGCGCTTTGCTCAGCGCGCGGGCGTCGCGCCGCTCGATGGCGTCTTCGATGCTTTCGCCGCTCGATTGGTTGATCGATTGGATTTGTTCCTGGTACGCTCGTTCGATCTGTAGCCGCTGATCGGCGCTGTCCTGGGCGATCTGGGCCAGCGTGGCGGCCAATGTCGCATCGGCGTTAGCAACGGCTTCCACGCGCTGCGCGTCGATGCTGATCAATGTGCGTTGATTCTGCCGCGCCACATCTTCCAGCCGTCGCGCTTCGCTGATGGCAATGTCAATCAACAGCGTCTTGCGGGCCTTGGCCTGATCGGCTACTTCGTCGGTGATTTTTTGCTGGATGGCCGCCAAATTGTTAGTGAGGTCCGCGCCGCCGCCCACCAACTTGTTAAAGCCGGTCGTGGCCTGTTGGCGCAATTTGTCTTGCAGATCGCCCGCCAGTTTGACGGCTTGCTTCAGGCCGGTGTTTACGTTGTCAAACATCTTGCCCAGTTGCGGCAAGAACGGACCGCCCGCCGTGAGTTTGTTCAGGCTGTCGGCAAAGGCGTTGACGGCGGCGGTCTGAGCCTTGGTACCCGGCCCCAGCCCCTCGATGGACGCCTTGAACCGATCGAGTTGCGCGGCGCGCTGATCGGCGGGCAGCCGGGCCATAGCGTCGTTGAGTTTCTTGAATGCGGCGGCTTTGTCCTCCATCGATGACACGCCCAGCGCATCGTTAACAGCATTGCCAGCCGCATTGCCAACAGCCCCCGCCCCCAAAATGATCGCCAGCGGCCCGGCTACCGGAATAGCGGCGATGGTTGCCATTGTCTTGGCAAGACTCTCAAAGGTGTAGGCCAGTTGCCCCACGCTGGCAACGGTTTGCCCGATGCCGCGAATAGCGTCACTGCCTAAAATTTGACCCAGCGAAGAGATGCCCTGCCCCGTGCGCGCCAGATTGGCCCCGGCCACTTGCAAGCGCTCGAAGGTGGATTGCAGTTGCACGGCGGACGATTGCGCCTTGGCAAAGCCCGCGGCCATTTGGTCGGTGCCCGATGGGTTGTATTTGCTGCTGATTACAACGTCGAACTGTTTGGACATGATTTATCCAACAAAAAAGCGCGATCAGTTGGGTAACTGATCGCGCCCGATAGACTAACGGTTCCTGCGCGGTGGTACGGTGATTGGCTTTAGTATAGGCCAATTGGCGGCGCGGGTCAACCAATTACCCATCGGCGCGCAACGTGTCATGCCCGAATGATTTTGTCTGGCATCCATCTGGACACCCGGCAAAAGCATTCGGGTGTGACGTAAAATGCGTGAAACTAAAAAGCATTTGTTCGCGCCTTATTTCTGACTTGACGCCCTGCCCCGTTTGCGTGTATCTTTAGTCCATCACTCATCGGAGGTTGAACGTATGGCAGAATCGCAAGATGTACAACGGGTGCGCGTGGTCGATCAGTGGGCGGTGAAAACCGCGAAGGGCGAATATCTTGACGCCAACAGCGTGAGCACCATCAATACCGTGGTGATCTTGATGTTGATTGGCTTGACGCTGTTTTGGGTGGCCGTGGCCTACTTTCAGGCGCAAGCGCTGGTGTACGTCAACGGCTCTGACCTGATTCATTGGGAGCCGTCCACGATCGGGTCAATCATTCTGGTGGTGGTCAATTTCTTGGCGGCCTTGGCGCATCTGTTGGGCGTCTCGTTGATCGTGCGGCACAATTCCAGCGCGCCGTTCTTGATTCAACTGTTTTGCGGGCTGATCGGCGTGGGCGGCATTCTGCAAGCCGGTTCGCTGGTCATTTACGGCGTGTTCTCTGTGCCGGTGTATCTGGTCATCGCCGCGTTGATCGGCATCGTGCGGCCCTACTTCAAGCGGTGATTTTGCCTCTTGACAAATCTTGGCGAGTGGGTGTAGTATCTTTGTGACCGACCAAGTCACGCTGTAGCAGGTTTTTTGTTGCCTGTGCTTCACCCACAATTGAATATCTGACGATTGCGGATACTAGCCCGCATTGGTGCGCACACCTGCTTGTGATCTTGGTCGGTCCAGTAGGCAACACGCCAATGCGGGCTAGTGTCATATTACAACAAATGACCGACCAATGCCTAAGAGTAAGAGTACCAACACACCGCAAACCGAAGTTGATGCCCCCGCCCTATGTGGGAAAAGGAGTCTTATGTTTGATATTCTGCGTGGGTTCTTTGGTAAAGTTCCTGTTGCTGGCGAAATATACGAGTTATCAAACAACGATAAATCGCCATTTGATAATGACCCTCCACACAAGGTAGAAGTTATTGCCGTAAAAATGGGGTGGGTAAACTATCGCTGGTTGGATTCTATAATGTGGCAAAACGAGTCAATGAAAGTCGGTTCGTTCCGCTTTTGTTACAGGCTTGCCAGCACAGCGTGCAGCGGATTGGCTACGCCGTCAGCGAAATCATCAGGTTCGGCGCAAAAAGCCAACCGCTTGCCGAATTTATTCGATGAGCCAAATTGGAAACCACTTGAAGATTTACTTCCGCGTGAAAAGTGCGCAGAATTTACGTGGATGGGGGTTTGCATTGGCGGTATCCAAATGTACAAGCATATTTACACTCGCCATTATTTGAACATTGATAACGCTGGCGATTGCTTTATTTACAACCGCGGAAACTATGAAAAGATTACAAAAGAATCCGCCCTTGAAATAGTGTTCGATAACTACAACGCCGCCTAACACGGCGCAACATTGACTTCAAGCGAATGCCGTCTGATGCTGTAATAGTGCGGACGCATTCGGCATAATAACAAGTTGGGCTTCTGAAATGGACGTACCTTACAAACTTTACAATAGCGATTGTGTTCCTGTGTTGGCTGATTTGCCTTCAAGCAAAATTGCACTAATCAGCGACCCGCCTTATGGTATATCTCATCGGCGCGGCATGGCTGGCAATCGTGGCAAAGGAATTACACTCGGAGCAGGCGGCATCATTGGCGACAATAAACCGTTTGACCCTTCACATCTTTTGCGCTTTGATGAAGTCGTTTTATGGGGCGCAAATTGGTACTCCGATAAATTACCTGCAGGGCGTTGGCTTATTTGGGATAAGCAGGAACACGGCGGAAGCGGAGATTTTTCAGAAGCAGAAACGGCATGGTGCAAAAACGGTCAGGCTGTAAAAATCTTTCGCCACATGTGGCTTGGTGTTCAGCGTGCTTCGGAAGTTGGTCAAGCAAGGTTGCACCCTACACAAAAGCCAGTCGCTTTGTTTCGTTGGATTTTCAAACTTTTAGAAATACCGTTTGATGTGGTTATCGTTGACCCTTACATGGGAAGCGGCTCTTGTGGAGTTGCGGCAATTGAATCAGGCTATAAGTTTATCGGCTGTGAAATTGAAGCAAAATACTTTTCCATAGCCGAGAGCCGCATAAAATCGGCAGCATTACAGCCA
>WBZU01000670.1_pt2 | contig 19335 bp, 16 predicted proteins | sample 5204311 | NCBI WGS metagenome assembly WBZU01 (sample SAMN12344359, study PRJNA552823) | activated sludge metagenome | biome: Activated sludge suspended growth; feature: Nitrification reactor; material: Wastewater; isolation source: activated sludge from nitrification reactor of wastewater... | reverse complement strand
GTCTCAGAGTCGCTATCGATACGTCTCTGAACTTTACCTGGCTGCACTCCTGTATTACACGAACAAGTTTGGAAACGAGGAGCTGACGGCCGCACGTGATCGGCTCTTTGCTTGGGCCTACTCACTGCGCGTCGAGTTGCTCCGCGTTCAGTTCCGGTCGATCGACAATCGCGCGCGAGGCGATCAGTCGAACGTCTCTGCGTTTGCACTGATGCGCCAAGCCGAATCCGGCCGCGTTGTTCGCCAACTGTCCGCGCAGAGTAGGCCCTATAACGACTCGCACGAGAAAGAGCTTGTTGCGCTTTTAAATAATTCGATGGCGAGATGAATATGAACCAACTTGACCCTAAATTGGTAACCATCGGCAAATTGTTCGATGATCAAGATGCGATCTACATGGTGCCCATCTACCAGCGGAACTATGCGTGGCAAGCTGAGCAAATTGAGCAACTCCTAGGAGACATCCATGACGCGATTCTTGATAACAAGGAAAGCTACTTCCTCGGGAACCTAATGGTCACCGAACTACAGAGGGGACCCACCTACTTTGAAGTCATCGATGGCCAGCAACGGCTCACAACCCTATATCTGCTCCTGACCTTTTTGGCGGAGCGTGGCGTTACGAGCAATGGGCACCAGGACCGTCTGCGTTATGAGTCACGCCCCCGGGCTACAGAGGCCCTACGGCGAGTTTCAACTGACTCCTCGCGTCTTTCCGTTTCATCGGCGCACTTGTCGAGCACTGAGGACACCGCGATTCATCAGGGTTACAACGTCATTCGGCAATTCATGGACCAGCATATCAATGGTGAGGGCGATCGGCGCCAATTTGCTGAATTCCTGAACATGAAAGTGACCGTCGTTCGGGCATCCCTGCCGCGCAAAACCGATCTCAACCGCTACTTCGAAATAATGAATACCCGCGGTCAGCAGCTCCAGCAGGCCGATATCGTTAAGACACGACTGATGCAGCACCTTGACAATGATGCTCAGCGAGCTTGTTTCGCCTGGATCTGGGATGCTTGCTCCGACATGGAATCCTACGTTCAGATGTCGCTGACGAGAGGCAACACGAACCTGCGCACGAAAATCTTCGGCGACGACTGGTCCTGGCTCAAGGTCAAGAGCTTTGCAAAACTTGTAACGGACTGTCCGGCCGCCGCTACTAATGTAGCCGGATCTCCGTCAAGCACCTCTCTGACGATTGACGAAGCGTTAGCAAAGTACGACGAAGTAGGTGTTCCCGAGAACAGCGAGGACCAGGATAACGTACGCTTCCGCTCCACCATCGAGTTCCCCGCGTTTCTACTGCACGTTCTCAAGGTGATGGATCGCGAAGGCAACGAGGACGAAGGGCACTTGGACGACAAGGGACTCATCCTACGATTTGCTGAATTCATTGATAACCAACCTGCCGAGAAGTCGTGTCGGGTTCAGAAGTTCGCCTTCGAGTTACTGCGGTTCAGAAATCTCTTTGACAGCTACGTTCTCAAGCGGCAATACACCGCCACGAACAACGATGAAGGCGACTGGTCTCTCCAGCGCCTAATCAAGCGTGTCTCCAATAACCGGCCGACTCCCGGGTACATCAACACCTTTTCGCGTGGAAGCAAAGATGTCGAAGAAGATGGCGACGTGGATCCAACAACCAACGAGCTATTGGTGCTCCAATCGATGCTACGCGTGACCTACACCTCTCCACGGACAATGCATTGGATTACCCTGCTGTTGAAGTGTCTGGCCGAAAGTGAACGCGACGAAGTGAGCGAATCCGGTCTTGCTGACGCCCTGCGCAGCTACGCCCGCGGTAAAGTCATGCACGCCTTTCCCCTTGGCGAAAACGAACCTCTTGGTTTCAGCATTAACCGCATTGTTTTTACCTACCTAGACTACCTGCTTTGGACGGACCAGCAGCAGCCTGAGTTCAGGTTCTCCTTCCGGAACTCGATCGAACATTTTTATCCGCAGCATCCCGACGAGCAGCAATCGGGAGAAGTGGTTTCCGATATGTGCCTCCATCTGCTGGGAAACCTAGCTCTTGTGAGCGTAGGCGCAAACTCGAAGTTCAGCAACAGCCTACCCAAAGCCAAGGCTGAGAACTTCAAGACCACGATCGAGATCCAGAGCCCAAAGCTGCAAAAGATGGCGGAGATCACCCGCGACATGCAGAAATGGGGTGACGAGGAAGTGCTCAGTCATCACGAGGCAATCATCAAACGCCTTCGTAACGATTTCGATCTGCAACAGCGGGCTGACGTCGGAACCAGCATTGCCAGGCGCCTGATATAAGAGAATGCGACCGGGCTGTCGAGGAAAAGTGGCGATAGGCGAGGTACATCTTTTTGGTAACCTTTAACGATGTGCTTTCTATGATGCACAAGTCATCTCTTCCGCAATCAAGCAAATCACTCATCCTGAAAGATTCGAAATGATTTTTTACCCTCACGCCGCAATTGAAGTGCCACGCCAGGCGAACGGACTAATCGCCGCAGACAAAGAATCACTCGCCACTTTTTGGGAAAAGGTTGAGGCCGAGCTATCCGAAGGTTTATCGGGCGCCATTGGCTGCTATATCTTCTCTATCCGCGCAGGGAAAGGCTCACGCCCTTGGTATGTCGGCCTTGCTGAAAAACAATCATTCAAAAAAGAGTGTTTTACTCCGCACAAAATAAATCACTACAACAACGCTATTGCGGCTAGAAAGGGAACACCTCTGCTAACGCTGGTATCGAAGTACACCCCCAAAGACAAGCTAGTCACACCGTCAGGTTCTTCCCATCGCGATATTCAACACGTCGAGACCATGCTTATTGCTAACTGTTTGAGAAAAAATCCTGATCTTCTTAACATCCGCGACACGAAGCTTCTTCGTGAAATGATTGTTCGAGGGGTGTTGAACGATGTCAAGGGCAAGCCCGCTGCGTCAATCGCGGAATTCAAAATGCTAATTGGGACATAGTGTCAGTGGCAGGGGTTCGGCATGAGCTACTCTCGTACCTTTCCCTTCATGGTTGGCCTCGTACCAAATCAGCACATATCTATTCCGGACATCCCGTATTCGCCGGCCTCAAATCACAAAATGCAATGAAGCAGCACTCTAACTGTTCAATGTCATCGCCCCGTACTATCATTGCAAGTCCGGATAACTGCGACAGGAGCTGCTGTGCAACTGGTGAGACATGTTTGACAAGATTCAATATGGCGATCTAAAGGCCAAGCAACAGGAGAACTACAATTTCGCCAAAGTGGCGGCAATCCTTGCTGATTACGGTTACACCTGCCTGCGCCTATCAGATGACTGGCAGGGTGCAGACTTTCTAGCCTATCACAAAGATGGTTTAATCACCTTGAAGGTGCAACTCAAGGGCCGTCTGCAAATTGATGCGAAATATGTGGGGAAAAGCATCTTCATCGCTTTTCCCCACGGGGGCCATTGGTATCTCTACCCTCACGATGAGGTGATTGAATATTTTCTCGCCAATGGGAGGGGAGGCTTCTTCTCTACTGGGACAATTTCCGCAAAGCACCAGAAATTTATGGAGCAGTACAAAATAACCTGACTTGGGTGGTCGAATATTCAATAGTTAGTGGGTTCTATTTGACCCGTGTGACATGGAATATGCCCACGGAGCGCCAATCGGTACGTGCTGCACACATGAAGCTTCCGGCAAAGTTATCGGCGTCAAGCCGTGTGGGTGCGACACTTTTATTCCACTCAATATGAGGGCGCCTGATCCTGCGAGAGCGACATGATCTTGGCCAAGCACCATATGCGCAGAACTCCGTGGTCTCTATCGCTTCACACTTGCCGCCAAGACTTTTGAGGATACCGGGCTCTTTTGCATGCGCTTCCGCTGAGAGCCGGGGGTCAAGCATACCGGACGCTTACGGTTGGGATTACGGAAGATCAACTAATTGCGAGCCAAGGTTTTGCGGATCAAGTAAATGTGACCGAAGGTAGGTGGGGACGTAGTGAGCAATGGCTGTACGGCGAAGGGCTCGGCACACTACCTATGTCGATCTGGAGCGCTATCGAGTTACCGGCATCCAATACTAAAACCTGGCAGGAGTTAGCTTCCAGCACATCCTCCGCTCGTCCCGATCCTTGATTTTCGCATCCAGAACGGTTTTCCCATTAATTTTGCAATTTCGATCATTGCTGGCTCCCGCGGATTTAAGATGGTGCCGGACATTCTAAGCAGACGTACAGCGAATTATCTGCTTGAAATATTGAGCAAACATTAATCGGCCACAATCGAGGGCTGCCGCGCCCCATCTGCGAGTGCGAAAACCTAAGTCCAAGCCTATGCTAAAAACACAACTCGTAGCCCTCGCGAGTCTGCTCATTACAAACCATTGTTTTGCTCTTGACACGCTGGGCGCCATCCAAAAAGCCGAAATAGCCTCAAAACTAGCGATGCAAGGGAAATATGCGGCGGCGTGGGACGAAATTATTCCGATGCTGCGTGCTAACTCACTCGCACTCAGATGGTATGGCGAAGATGTCCTCAATCGGCATACCGGCGTAGCCAATGCTCGGCTAGCTGCCTTGGATACGAACCAGTTGCTGACCATGGCTTGTGCGAGCGGATTGGAGCAGGCCCGTAATGAGGCTGAGCTGCTTGTATTTGACCTTCGCCGGTATGCCGATGATCAGCCGGTAGCGGAGGCTACGGATCGAATCAGTACGACATATCCGGCAAATGGCGATCAAGAGTTAGCGCGCAAATGTCAGCAACTACAAGATGCCCGTGATCTGGATGAGCGAAAACTGAAAGCTGCAGCGGACGCGGAAGCGTTGAAAGCCGCACCTGCCTTTATACGAGCACTTGCACCCTTGAAATTTTGCGTTGATTACGGCGATGCCCTACGCGATCAGGCCAGTAGCGGAAACCCCATGGCCACGAAAGTGCTTCACTTATTCAACGACGATGCCGCTCGCCGGGGACTGCCCGTCAATAAGGCGCTGGTGCTCAAGCAACGAATCAGAATTGGCATCACTCAATGCACGCTGTATGCAGCCTGGGGCTTCCCCCGCGATACAAATCGTACGGTAGGCCCTTGGGGCACGCACTCTCAATTGGTCTATGGAGAATATGGTCCCTACGTCTATCTTGATAATGGTGTGCTTCGCTCATTTCAGGATTGACCACACTCACCAGCGGAACCCTAAATGGGTCGCGTTCATCATGGAATTGAGTAACCACGAATCGTCGCTCCGAGTCGGAGTTGAGCGAAAGGATTCCATGACTCTTACTCTAACGTCGGACGTCACGCCTTGGGTACCCCAATCCGAGCCACCCACTCCGATTGGAAACCCTGGTTTCCGCTCGCGTTATAATCCGTTTTTGCGCTAACCGGCCCCCCTGAATGGACACCGCTGAACTCTTGGCACTGCTCGTCAAAATTATTGCTGACCTTGAACAGGATGTACCGAATCTGCCGCGAATCCAGCGCGCCCAAAAACTGTTGGTGGAGTACGAGCAGTATGCTGAGCGCCATTCAGTTCGATCGCTTTACAACCAAGCATTGGAATTGGCCAGAGCAGCGGGTGTGGCTAGCCTCGAAGAGCTTGCGTTTGCCGCAACTGGTAAAGCAACCCCGGTGTCAGCTGATGCCGCTCACAAGCGCGTGATCAAACCCAAATATCGCGATCCACAGACAGGAGAAACATGGGCCGGTCGTGGCAAAGCCCCCAAATGGCTACAGCGCAAACTAGACGCAGGCCAAAGCAAAGACGATTTCTTGATTTAATCTGATCTTCGCGCCGCGCGCTATACCTTCAGAGGACATAAACAGAGGAGGTACGTTTGAATATATCAGCAGCATCTCACCACGTATTAATCGCAGCAATTACCGAGCTTTCGGATGCTTGGGTTGAAGACTTAGAGTTACCCGGTGAGCCCGCCCAACAACGCCTATACCAGCACCTAATTTTCGCTCTTGAGGCGCAACACGGTCTGCAAATGTCTGTCGTGCGGGTTCCTGGCGATCTGGGACTTTATTTTCCGCTGTACCCCACGAACTACGATACGACAACACTAGAGTTCCAATTTGCTCGAGCGTCAATCACGGGCAAAGCGATCGGCCCTGAGTATGCTCGACAGTTAGCAGCGACGATAGACGCGGGGTAAGGGCGTCCTGATTTTATCGCTACCTCCTTGGCCACTATGTGTGATCTGACATAGCAAGCGCCATCATTTTTACCGCGCACAATTATCGATCGCACGAAAACATAACCACTCATCTATAGCGGGACCCTTAGTGGGTCTCGCTTTTCATCTTGATCGTGCAAACCCCCTGGCAGGAAGCGAGGGTAGCTCATCCGCCTCTAGTCGGCCCAATCGCGGACGTCTAACATAAACTAAAATGGTACGTTGGCAGTTCCGCCATCGGCCTAGCTACGGCCATTGGACTTGAACTTGGGTACATCGGCGTTGGATATTTGGTTACATCAATACAGGATTCGGGACTGACACTCATGGAAACCAGTAAATTAGTTACTTATGCAGTATGGTTTGGTTCTGATGCACTGACAGACAGGCAGATATCGCAAGCGTTTTTTGAATTATGGGAGGAGACTTGGATTCACTGGAATTTGCCTCCGACTTCAATTGAAATTGATGCCGAGATAAATGAAGATGATAGGTTCTTTGAAGGATGGCTCAAGGTGGGGCGAGGCTTTTATCTCTTGCTCGCCGAGTCTCACTGCTCGCCAGGTGATATATGTGGTTTCATTAAGGGAAATAAACTGATTGGTGATGATGACGAAGTAGTGGCTATCCGTATTGATACGGACTACTCCATACCCCATCAAGGCTTGGCGGACCCAAAAGCACGACAGAAAATTGCAAAATGGCAAGCGCAAGCAACGCGACTTTATCTTGTTAGTCGTCGCTGACTAAAGAGTCAGTTTCGGGGGGCGAAAGCTGATAGGGAGCTTACTAATAGCATCAGGCTGCCACCGGCTCGATGCCGTCATCGCAAAGGCGCCAGACCAGCCTTCCATTCCCAATTCACGTCAGCGGCTGGAAATTCAATTTCAGTCTGTTGGCGCCTGTCAGGCCACCGAAGACTATGGCCGATCAGCAGGCGAGTACCTATACTGCAGCAACCCTCGCCAGCCCTTCCCAGTCAGTCGTATACCGAGGCGACAAATTCCCTCTCCGCATCTGCCACGATTTGGCAACGCCCTCAGCCGCTAGCCTCAGTGCCCCACGACCATAACGCCCATTGATCGCATCGAGTGTCACCATCAAATTGTCGTTGCGGCCCGACTCCACACCATTTGGCACAAACAATGAGAGCTGCTGATTGGCCAGCGGAACAATATCCAGCAGGGTGATCCCCGCCTTGTGGTAGCCAGCGGTAGAGATACTTCAGGCATGCGCGTGCATCTCTTCCGGGAAATGCTCAGCTAGCGTGTGGTATTCCGTTTCACGGTCTGAAACCAGTACGGATGCACACTCGGGGCAGATCAGGCTCAGATGGCCATCAACGGTGGCTTGTTCCAGTTCTGCACTGGAGAGCGGGGCATGGCAGTGCGGGCAGACGATGCGAATCATGTTCGGCTCCTTGTTCTTTGAATAACTGTATATTCGTACAGTACTCGTGGGGCCGCAATACTGTATGCATTTCGAATTGCAGCGCAGACCCTGAAATCCGGCGATACATCTGGGTTACAGGCCGATACACAGCATTACGTTTCTGCTGACATCCGCTGGGTCACTAGCCGCGTTATTCGGCTCATGGTGCTGCAAAAGGTTGTCAGTACCTCAAACCAAACCAACAACCTACCCGTTTAGGAGTTTCAAAATGCAAGTGTCCAAGATCATCGTTGCCCTGACCGTTGCTGCTGGTTTTGCGTCTGCTTCCTTTGCCCAGGGTACGGCTACCCCGGCCACGACGCCGGCGGCCAAGGTGACCGCACCAGCCCCGGCGGCGGCCGAGAAGAAGGTTGAAGCGCCGAAGGCGGCTGAACCGGTCAAGGCCGAAGCAAAGGTCGAAGCGGTCAAGCCTGAAGCCAGCAAGCCAGTTGGGAAGCCTGCCAAAGCCCACAAGCATGGTCATAAGGCTGCGAAGAAGGTAGCTGCTACGCCCGCTACGGCACCGGTTGCTGCATCGACGACCAAGTAAGTACGCGAGTCGTCCCGAAACCCCTCGGCGTCCAAACCCGAGGGGTTTCTGTTTTTGGTATGCTCGTTTGCATGTGTGCCCACTACGATCCGCAAACCGATCCTGCTCGTCTCAATCAGTTCTTTGGGGTGAGCGACTTGCCGTTGGGTCTGAAGCCCAGCCTGTGGCCGGGCTATCACGGACCTTTTCTGCGCAAACATGAGTTTGCCGAGGTCGGTGACGAGGCGGTCCCCTTCCGCGAATTGCTGGTTGGTTCGTTCGGGTTGATTCCGCATTGTGCCAAGGTCACGACCTTTGCCCGCAACACCTATAATGCCCGCTCGGAAACGGTGCATGAAAGGCCGTCCTTCAAGGATGCCTGGCGTCTGGCCAGGCATTGCATCATTCCGGCGGAGGCAATCTATGAACCGGATTGGCTGAGTGGCAAAGCCGTATCCACCCGGATTGCCCGTGCCGATGGAAAGCCGATGGGCATTGCCGGCCTGTGATCATCGTGGCGCAATCCATCCGGGGATGTGACCTACAGCTATACGATGCTGACCATCAATGCCGATCAGCATGCCTTCATGCGTCAGTTCCACAAATCGGATGATGAGAAGCGTTCGGTCGTGATTCTTCACGAGCAGGATTACGATGCCTGGCTACAGGCGCCGGTAGCGGATAGTCGGGATTTTCTTTATCCCTTTCCGGCGGAGAATCTGGTGGCTGAACAAGCGCAGCGGGATTTGCTGGGCTAGGAAAAACCACCTCTACGGTTTATCCCCAATAACTGGGGATAAGTCTGTGAGTCTGGACTGAGTAATAGGCTGGAGCCCATGCGGTGCTTGGTCAATTCGGTTGCGCTCAAAAAATAGGCACTCATTCGCTAAACAACTCGCTTGTATATATGAACGCTTCAATCGGACCACTTCGAAGCCACCTACATTCAGATACTACTTGTCGCAAACCGTTACTTGGTTTTGCCTGAGCCTCCCCTTACATTAACCACATGCGCTGCACCCCCAACAGTGCTGGCAGCCTTCACCCCCCACTCCTCGGAGGGCTGCCTGAAAGCCCCGCAATCCCCCTCGCGGGGCTTTCGCTTTTTGGGAGCCAACAATGCCCTTCGAGTCAAACTAACGAGTTGCTGTGGGCGTTGGTACTGGAGACTGTCGCCGACGCCATAAGCTAGCAAACAAAGGCGAGGGTTCCGCTTCGAGCTGGAATCAGAACTATTACTATGCGTTTAATGACTTGGGGGCTCTTAGCAATAGTCGTTCAATGAACTTTGCTTCTTTCTCAGTAAAATTTGCTTCTTGGCCAGCAGGCAAGACCTTCAACTTCTCGCGGAGTTTGTAGTATTTGTACGCTCCGTACCCGAGGCCACCAGCAGCTCCAACAATCGCTGCAGGAACCCATATCGGCGTTGAACTGAGAATGCCGAGTTGCATTAGAAAGCCGGTGATTCCCGTCGCTCCGATTGTTGTCCCAAATATGCCCGCACTTCCTATTACGCTGGCAGTTGCACCGGTAACTACGCCGGCAACTACTGCTGTACCCGCAGCTAGCGCACTGCCGCTACCTATAAGTACGCTAGAAACCGCAGCTGTGCTCAAGTAGGTGCCTGCTACGTAGCCACCTGTCGTTGTAACTATCAAGCCTCCCGCCGCATGAGGAACGAGGGTCCCGCCAGCAGCTAGCGCAGCGAGAATTGGTATTAATGGAATAGGCACAGTCGAAGTCCTGGGTTTGCGGCAAAGCGTGTTGCACGAATGCTGATTGCCGTATAACGAATAGCCAATGTTCGATTATGCGTTTGTGGTTAGCAAGTCGGCAAAGAACTCTTAGGAAATCTAAAGGTAATACAAATCTTGTAAGCCGGGATCGAAAGTGGGACTCGCTTTTTATTTGCCACCGCAAACCCCATCCAGGGAATGAGGAGATTCGCTCCTCTGCACGCGCGACACTATCAACTCCGTACATCCACCCCGTCCTAACCTGGCCATCTCGTTTTCAACCCCAGGCGGCATCCTGATTTCTTTCTACTACCGCTCTCCTACTTGCGGCACATTTATCCAGGAGGTCCCTTTCTTTGGATCATCCGATTGGTGTGTTGCCGGGCAAGGGGCTCATGCGCAGGTGAATTTTGCTTTCATGTCAATTCGGGTGATAGGGTTCCTTCAAACGGGCTAATCAGTCAGACCCAATTTCTGCGAAATGGACATCTACAAAGCTGCCTTTGGCGATCTCGCCCAACCGGCAACGACTGGTTAGGAGTAACTCATCTCCAAAACTATCGTCGTAAATGTCGCACAAGGAATCTTCCGACGTCCCCCCGTTTTCAGTAGCAGAGGGCTTTAGAGTCCGGGGTTAATTTAACCGATTTCTGGGTGAGTGATCTGGCATAAGCAGCAGGGGTCATTCCGCCAAGGGATTTCTTGGGCCGTTCCTCGTTATATTCCCGCCGCCAAGCTTCGATAATGACTTGGGCGTGGCGCATGTTGGTGAACCAGTGTTCATTCAGGCACTCATCACGGAAACGTCCGTTGAACGACTCGATGTAAGCATTCTGATTGGGCTTGCCGGGCTCGATGAGGAACAGTTGGACACCGCGTGCATGCGCCCATGTCAGCAGAGCACGACTGCAAAACTCCTTCCCGTTATCGGTTCTGATCGCCTTGGGTAATCCGCGTGTCTTGGCCAACTGATCGAGGATTCGCACGAGTTGCTGGCCTCCCAGTGCCCGTTCCGGAACAATCGCCACGGCTTCATGAGTCGCGTCATCGACGACGGTCAGGTTCTTGATGACGCGCCCTTCGGCTGTCCGATCGAACACGAAATCCATCGACCACACCTGGTTGGCAGCCAAGGGCCGTTCCAGGGGATGACGGTCAGCAGCCGGGATCTTCTTCCGCTTGCGCCTTCTCACTTGCAGACCTGCCTCGGCATAAAGCCGGTCCACCCGCTTGTGATTCACTACCATGCCGGCCTGGCGAAGTTTCAGATAGATCATCCCGGCCCCGTAGCGCCGGTGACGTTGGGCGAGCGCAATGATCCTTTCCTTCAAGGCTGTATTCCGGTCGGTCACTGGCTGGTAACGGAATGAGCTCGGGCTCATGCCGACGAAACGGAGTGATTTCCGCTCGCTGAGCCCCTGGTCGATCAGGTAGCGCACCAGATCACGGCGTGACGGTGCGCTCACCACTTTTTTCTCAAGGCTTCTTTCGTGACCTCGTTCTCCAGCAGCGATTCGGCCAGCAACTTCTTCAGCCGCGTGTTCTCCGCTTCCAGCTCCTTCAGGCGCTTGGCGTCCGAAACGCTCATCCCGCCAAACTTGCTGCGCCAGAGGTAGTAGCTTGCTTCCGAGAAAGCGTGCTTGCGGCAAAGCTCCGCAACGGGCATTCCCGCCTCCGCTTCTCGCAGGAAGCCAATGATCTGCTCTTCGGTAAAACGTTTCTTCATGTCCAATCTCCTGGATGGTGGGATTGGACTCTAAAGTCAGGCGCTACTCAATTCCGGGGGGACGTCGCGCTAACAAGCATTGCATCTGGACTATATGTACTTACGCGCCTACGGGCCAACGATACCCATATGCATACGGTCTCCCCGCTGGAAGACCCTCTGGCAGAAGTGGCGCTAATCGAAATTCCTCAAGGCACTAACCTAATACTGCAACCACAGCACGTAATTGGCGTCGTTCAGCTACGCAATCAACCGCTTCAAATCAAGTCTCACTGGCGTTTAGGCAGCCTCACTGCCTGGCTAACTCTGCAACTGCGTTACATGGTCTTTTCAGGGCCAGTAAAGATAATTGTGAAAGGTTGTAGAGGAGTACGCGTGGAATCTGTAGGCACGGGGCAAAGTATTAATCAGGCAGCCACGATGGGATTCACAGGGAATTTATCCTATTCCGTAACTCGCTGTGATCCATTTATTGCTTACGTTCGTGGCAAGCAGGAGCTCTTCAACGACAGATTTACGGGTGATTCTGGATTCTATATCAGCGAAGAAATGCCGAATCTCGGCAAGAAAAGTGGGATCACAGGCAAGGGGCTAGAGGGCTTTGCTGATTCAGTGCTGACTGTATTCGGTGTGTAGATGGCGAAAGTTTTTCGCAAACTTTATGGCGACCATCGGGAAGCGTGCGCAAATCTCCTTCTCTTCCTGGTCGGCGGTATTTGCCTAAGCATAATGACTGTCTGATGGCGGCCCTAGCCTTTACTCTAAGTCTTATGGACTGACATTTAACTTCAGCTGTCGGATGACTTAAGAACGGAATCCTTACAGGCGAAAACCCTCCGGGGTTTATTCCATCTTTATCGCTCTGTCCGTTAAATTACATGATCCGTCGGACTCTACTATTTCCGCCCTACATCACCTGTAGGTGGGCGAGGACAGCGCTGCTCCAATACAATGTCAGCTGGCCTAAATTCAACGATCATCGCAAATAGATAAACTTGGGCATATTCCTTTGGGATTTTTATGAACGTTTTTCAGACACATGCCAATATCGTTGGTGACTACGCGCACTATATCCGCAGCTTCTTAAAAATCGCCGACCCAGCGATCCGCGATGTTGTCGAGCATGCGTTGGACAAAGGAACGTTATGGCCAGAGGCGCTGCTTCAGTTCAATCCCTCGTTCGAGATGTTTGGTAGTGTCGCGGACCTCGCAGGGCAAGGTCGTATTCACGCTGATCTAAAAGATATCTTCAAAGGCTACTCCCTCTATCGCCATCAGGTTGAGGCGATGGATCTTGGTACAACTGGCCGCGACTTTATTGTCACGTCAGGCACGGGTTCAGGAAAGTCGCTTACGTATATTGGCAGCGTCTTTGATCACTTGTTGAAGAATCCGGGAGCTACCGGTGTGGTGGCCATCATCGTCTATCCGATGAACGCGCTCATTAACTCCCAATACGATGAATTCAGTCGCTACAAGGAGAATTTCGAGAACGCCACTGGGCAGACGTTTCCGATTTCCTTTGGGCAATACACCGGGCAGGAGAAAGAAGATGCCCGACAAAAGATGCGGGAGAATCCCCCTCAGATTCTGCTGACCAACTACATGATGCTTGAACTGCTCCTGACCCGTCTCAGAGAGCGCTCCATACGTGACGGCATCTACGATAATCTCCGATTTCTGGTCTTTGACGAGCTTCATACTTATCGTGGGCGACAGGGCGCAGATGTCGCGTTGCTAACCCGTCGTATCCAGGCTCGTAGTATCAATCCCGTCGTTTGCATTGGCACTTCTGCGACGATGGTTTCCGTTGGCACACTGATAGAGCAACGTACCGAAGTCGCGAAAGTTGCAAGCAAGCTGTTCGGCAAGAACTATTCGCCTACGCAGATAATCAACGAAACGCTGTCCCGATCCCTAGATCCTAATGGCCAGGCACCAGATCAGCTGGCATTGGCTAAGGCAATTGAAAATGGCGTTGATCTGGCCGGTCTCGAAAGCGAGCTGAAAGCTCACCCTGTTGCTATTTGGTTGGAAAATGCTATCGCGCTAGAAGACAGGGAGGGGCAATTGGTCAGAGGCAAGCCACGACGCCTCAGTGAAATTGCGAATACATTAGCTGAGGACTCCAGCAGGCCACCTGAGCAATGCCAAGCTTTCCTGCAAGATCTGCTTCAGTGGATCAGTATCATAAATCAGCAATTACAGAACAACGGGCGCCGTTACACCCTGCTGCCATTCAAACTGCACCAATTCATCTCGCAAACCGGTTCCGTCTATACAACACTCGATCAGGATGAGAGCCGCTTCATTACTCTTGAACCCGGTGTCTATCGTGTTGAGGACGGCGCCAAAAAGCCGATCTACCCAAGCGTATTCTCCCGTGCCAGCGGCCATGCATTTATCTGTGTGTCGAGGCAAGGCAATAAGTTGGAGCCCCGCGAATTCCGTGTCAGTTCATCTGACGATCAGGATGCTACCGACGGCTACCTGATCATTGGCGACGAGATATGGGATCCGCTAGAAGATCTTGAGTTGCTTCCGGAAGCATGGGTCAGGCATACCAAGACCGGACCTGTCCCAGACTCCAAGAAAAAAGCAGCTCTTCCAATCAAGCTCTATTTCAACGAGTTCGGCGAATGCTCAGATTCAAAGCCCTTGAAATGGTGGGGCTGGTTCATGAAGGCGCCGCTTCTGTTTGACCCGACTTCGGGCGTGTTTTACGACACCAAGACCAACGAAGGCACCAAGCTCACCAAGCTGGGCAGTGAAGGCCGCAGTACATCTACGACAATCACAGCCTTTTCGATACTGAATCGTCTCAGTGATGCGGGCTATCGGGATCGGGATCAGAAGCTTCTGAGCTTTACCGACAACCGCCAGGATGCCGCGCTACAGGCGGGGCATTTCAATGATTTCGTTCAAGTTGTTCGCCTGCGCGCTGGGATCAGAAAGGCGCTCGAACTGGCTCCGGATCAAGTGCTGACCTATGCCACTTTGGGCGAGGCAATATTCAAGGCCCTGAATGCGCCGTTTCTCGAATATGCCAATCGAAACGAGGAACCGCAGTTCGCCTCTGTGCGTGAAGACTACGATCGCAATTTTCAAGATTATCTTCTCTATCGTGCAGTTGCCGATCTTCGCCGAAGCTGGCGAATCGTTCTGCCCAACCTTGAACAGTGTGCGCTTCTGGAAGTTAGTTACGCGGACCTCGAGCGTCGGGCAGGCGATGCCGCATGGAACAGCTTCCCTCTTATCGGGGATCTCGCTCTTGAAGACCGTATGGACTTCATATCGACGATTCTTGATTTTTTCCGACTCGAATTTGCAATCCACAGCGAGAACTACCTAACACAGTCCAAGCTCAAGGAAAACGAAAAACACTTCCGTGAAAGGTTACGTTCTCCCTGGACACTGGATCGCAACGAGGAACTGCGTGAGCCATTCGTTATTCGATATGACCCATTGCATAAGTCTGCAAAGCTGTTTTCCAAGAGTATGGGGCCAGCCAGTGCGCTCGGTAAATTTATCAAACTCTATGTACGGCGCAATGGAATTGAACTTGACTTGAAAGGCGCCAACTACCGGACATTCGTCGAACGATTGATGGCGATGCTTGAGCAGGCTGATTTCCTCAAGTCCCAGATTGCGAAGAACGAGAAGAATGAGCCCATTCCTGTCTATCGCCTTCGTCTTGAAAAAATTCTGTGGAAACTTGGTGATGGCAATACGGTGAAAGCCGATGTTATTAAGCAACGGTCGTACAAGGATCAGGCGCCTCGGCCGAACCTGTTCTTCCAGAGCCTGTACTCACGCGATTTTTCCAAGGTAAAGCGACTGCGTGGCGAGGATCATACTGGCCAGCTAGGTACCGATGTACGCATCGAGCGCGAGGACCAATTCCGCGCAGGATCGATCAGCGCCTTGTTTTGCTCGCCGACGATGGAGCTAGGTATCGACATCAGTAGCCTCAATGTCGTGCATATGCGCAATGCGCCACCCAATCCGGCGAACTATGCTCAGCGCTCAGGTCGCGCGGGTCGTAGCGGCCAGGCGGCGCTGGTCTTTACCTACTGTTCCTCATATTCGCCGCATGACCGCCATTACTTCCACGAACAGACTGCCATGGTGGCCGGAAGCGTCATGGCACCTCGTCTTGATCTTTGCAACCGTGAGCTACTCGCGTCGCATCTGAACGCGCTGGTCGCCTCAGAAATCGGGATGCCCGGCCTTGATGATATGGGAACTGGCCGCCCATCAATCATGAAACTGGTCACCGACGACGGCGATAAGATGCCGCTAGCCCAAGAGGTTCGATCCGGCCTTGAGCTTTCACCAGCCGTATTCAACGCCGTCAAGGCCACGTTCAAGCGTGTCATTCGTGATTTCGACAGTGATCTCAAGATAGCGGGTGCAACCTGGTACTCCGATCAGTGGATCGACCAAAATCTCTCGAAAGTGTCGGATAACCTGGATCATTCACTGGATAGATGGCGGCGCTTGTACCGCTCGGCGCGCTCGATCCTCAGTCGCGCTACCCAGAAGATTGAAAGCGGCACCTTAAGTCTTGGCAGCGATGAGTACAAGAAACACAAGCGCAATCAGGATCAGGCTACCCGCCAACTAGATTTGCTGCGAAATGATCTCAAGGGAATGTCGAGCGAGTTGTCCGAGTTTTACCCTTATCGCTACTTTGCCTCGGAGGGTTTTCTCCCTGGCTACAACTTTACGCGTTTGCCGATTCGCGTCTTTCTACCTACGAGTGACTCGTCTGGTGAGTTTGTTTCACGCCCACGTTCCATTGCGTTGCGCGAGTTCGGCCCGTTGAACGTCATTTATCACAATGGCCGCAAGTACCGCGTTTGCCAATTGGTACTTCAGGACGCTGATTCCGCGGTCACGGAAGCAAAGGTCAGCACTAGGACCGGTTATTTTATGGCTGGAGATGCAGCCAAAGACAGTACCTGCCCGATCTCAGGTGCCGATTTGTCGGATAACGCGTCCAAACTGCATTTGCTCGACCTCATCGAACTGGCCGAGTCGCGCGCCGAGGAAATCGACCGTATTACCTGCGAGGAAGAGGAGCGGGTTTCTCGTGGTTTCGATATTCAAACCTACTTCTCGGTCGATGGGGGGCAGGTAGAGAGGATCCGCAAGGCTGTTGCACTATCCAGCGAAAGTGCCTTGCTCAACCTACGCTATGTTCCAGCCGCACGCCTCGTGCATGTGAGCAAACAATGGCGCTCGGCAAAGAGCGAGGGATTCCCGATGGGGCTGATCTCGGGTGACTGGCGCGCCTCGATGCCTGAAGACGATGCCAATCTTAAGGAGGAGTTCCGTCTAGTGAAGCTTTGGACGTCCAATGTTGCGGATGCCCTGTATATCGAACCGATTCAGCCACTCGGTTTGAAGCCTGATGGCGTAATTACCTTGCAGCATGCCCTCAAACGGGCCATCGAACGTGTATTTCAGGTGGAGCCAAACGAAATCGGTGTCGTTGCTGTAGGCAATCCAGAGGCGCCAAATATCCTGATCTTTGAGGCGGCCGAGGGCAGTCTGGGCATCCTCTCGCAGTTTGTCGAAAACATAGAGGTCTTCCATCGGGTGATCACCGAGGCGGTCAGCCTTTGCCGCTTCGATGATCCGGCGTACAAGGAGCCGGCAAGTTACGACGATCTTCTGAGCTACTTCAACCAACGTGACCACAAGATCATCGACCGGCACCTGATTCAGGATGCGTTGCAAAAATTGAGTATCTGCACGATAGAGATTCAGACCAACACCGGATTCAAGAGTTATGACGAGCAATACGAATCAATGATGCGTAACCTTGACCCGACATCCTCAACTGAACGCAAATTCATCAACCATCTCTACGCGAATGGGCTGCGCCTGCCCGATGCCGCACAGAAGCGCGTTGATGGCATCTATGTTCAGCCTGATTTTTATTTCGAGCCACGCATTTGGGTGTTCTGTGATGGCACACCCCACGACGAACCGGCAGTCAAGGCCGACGATGAGGCGAAGCGTCAGGCAATCATGGCGCGTGGCGACGAAGTCTGGGTCTATTACTACAAGGATGATCTTGCCGACACTGTGGCTGCGCGTCCCGATATTTTCAGGAAAGTCCGCTGATGGAACTTGCACAAACATCCCTGAGCCCAGGCAAACTTGTGACGTTGCGCGGCCGCGACTGGATTGTCCTGCCTTCGGAAGATCCGGATTTGCTTGTGGTCAAGCCCTTGGGTGGCTCGGATGACGAGACCACCGGCATCTACCTACCTCTGGCACTTGATGGAGATAGGCCTGCTGACGCCTGTTTTTCGCCACCGGCAGCAGAGGATCTGGGCGACATCAGTTCGGCTCGCCTTCTCTATGACTCGGCGCGCTTGGCATTCCGCAATGGTGCCGGCCCCTTTCGCGCACTCGCCAAACTTTCCTTCCGGCCCCGCTCGTATCAGATGGTGCCGCTCATCATGGCGCTACGTCAGGAGTCGGTCCGCCTTCTCGTTGCCGACGATGTCGGGGTTGGCAAAACGGTGGAATCCCTGCTTATCGTTAAGGAACTGTTGGAACGTCGGAAGATAAAGCGCTTCGCGGTCGTTTGTTTGCCGCACCTGTGTGAGCAGTGGCAGGCCGAAATTCGCGCCAAGCTTGATATCGAAGCGGTCATTATCCGCTCCAATACTCAGGCTCGCCTGGATCGGCAGATTCAAGGCGATACCAGCGTCTATGAGTATTACCCCTTCCAAGTCATCAGTATCGATTTCATCAAATCTGATGCCCGCCGCGATGTGTTCATCGAGCAATGTCCTGAACTGGTCATCGTTGATGAGGCGCATTCATGTGCCAGACCGTCCGGCGCATCAAACAGCCAGCAACAGCGCTATCACCTTGTTAGTCGCATCGCCGCCAAGACCGGTCAGCAGCTAATACTTCTGACTGCGACACCGCATAGCGGCAAGTCAGAGGAGTTTCAATCACTGCTTGGCCTGATACACCGCGATTTCGAGTCACTGGATCTGCCCAATTCAACACAGCAGCAGCGCCGCGATTTGGCGCGCCACTTTGTCCAGCGCAAGCGTGGCGACGTTGAAAAGTGGTTGGGTGAGGACACGCCATTTCCACAGCGCGATGCCTTCGAGTGGCCGTACGAACTGTCTCCCGGTTACGCCCGGTTTTTCGAACAGATCATCGATTTTTCTCGCCGATTGATTGCATACGATCCGGAGCGCGGGGAGCGCAAGCGGGTCCAATACTGGACTGCCCTGGCACTACTTCGTGGCGTCATGTCCAGCCCCGCTGCCGGGGTCGAAATGCTCAATACCCGCATGTCGAATATAGCCGTCGCCATCGGCGAGGACACCGAAGTCATAGCGGGGGTGGAAAGCGAAGCGAATCCGGTTGGTGATACCGAGTTTGGTTTTGAAGGCGATAACACCCCAACCCAGATTGTCGAGCGCAATGACTGGAGCAAACACCAGCGCGAGGAGATGCGTTCGTTTGCCCGAGACCTAGAGCAACTTGGTGGGATCAAGCATGATCAGAAACTGGCGGCCGCCGAGTTGATCATTGATGATTGGCTCAATGAAGGTTTCAGCCCAGTCATTTTCTGCCGCTACATCGCAACAGCAAATTACATCGGCAGCCAATTGGCGCCGTTGCTCAAGAAGAAATTTCCCAAGGCCGACGTTCAGGTTATCACCAGCGAACTTCCCGATGAACTGCGCAAACAGCGAATTGAAGAGATGGGGCGGT
>WBZU01001265.1_pt1 | contig 19350 bp, 12 predicted proteins | sample 5204311 | NCBI WGS metagenome assembly WBZU01 (sample SAMN12344359, study PRJNA552823) | activated sludge metagenome | biome: Activated sludge suspended growth; feature: Nitrification reactor; material: Wastewater; isolation source: activated sludge from nitrification reactor of wastewater... | reverse complement strand
CCGGTTCATCATCCGGCTCGTCGACATCTTCGGGCGCAGCGCAATCGTCCGGCGCCAGCGCGCCGGCGCCGACCGTCAACCTCACAGCCAGCGGCGACGCCGGGCAGAAGTGGTTGATCATGCTCTATCAGGACGCCGACGACAAGATCCTGGAGAAGGACATCTTCATCGATCTCAACGAGGCTGAATTGGTCGGCTCCAACGACCAGGTGTAGGTCGTCAGCCAGATCGACCGCTACCGCGGCGGCTTCGACGGCGATGGCGACTGGAACGGTGCGCGGCGCTACTACGTCACGCAGGACAGCGACCTGGCGCGCATCCGCTCGCAGGAAGTGGAGGATCTGGGCGAGGTCAACATGGCCAGCGGCGACACGCTGGTCGACTTCGTCAAGTGGGCCGTGAGCAATTATCCCGCCGACAAGTACGTGCTGATCCTCTCCGACCATGGCATGGGCTGGCCCGGCGGCTGGAGTGACCCGGCGCCTGGCCGTGACGGCGGCGGCAATGATTCCCGCGCGCCCATTGCGCAGGCGCTGGGCAACCAGATGTACCTCTCCGAGATCGACGATGCGCTGGGCCGCGCCCGCGCCGAGAGCGGCATCGACAAGTTTGAGCTGGTCGGCATGGATGCCTGTCTCATGGGCCATCTCGAAGTGCTGAGCGCGCTCTCCGAACACGCCCGCTACGCCGTGCTTTCGCAGGAGACGGAGCCGGCGCTGGGCTGGGCCTATGCCAGCTTCCTGCGCACGCTCCAGGAGAACCCGGGCATCGACGGCGGCCAGTTGGGGCAGGTGATTGTCGACAGCTACATCGTCGACGACGCGCGCATCACCGACGAGCAGCAGCGTCTTGACCTCTACGGCCGCGGCGGTGGCTTCTTCGGCGCGTCGTCCGTCCCGTCGGCGCGCGATACGGCGAACCAGATGGGGCGCAGCGTCACCCTGGCCGCGCTGGACCTGGGCCAGGTGCCTGCATTGCTCGACAGCGTCAACCAGTTTGCCTACACGTTGCAGAGTGGCGAGCAGCGCGGCGTCGCCAAGGCGCGTTCCTACGCCCAGTCGTTCACCAACATCTTCGGCGGCAACATGCCGTCTTCTTACATTGACCTGGGCAGTTTCGTCCAGATGGTGCAGAAATTCGCTGGTAGCGACGGGACGATTGATGCCGGCAACGCGGTGCTAAGTGCTACTGGGCGCACCGTGCTGCGTGAGAAGAATGGCACGGAAAAAGACGGCGCAACCGGCATCTCCATCTACTTCCCCAATTCAGATTTGTACAGATCGCCAGTAGCCGGGCCGCAGTCGTACACCGCGGTGGCGCAGCGCTTCGCCGAGCAGTCGCTGTGGGATGACTTCCTCGCCTTCTACTACACCGGCCGCCAATTCGAGCCGAGCAGCACGCAGTTGGCTGTACCGCCGCCGTCGAGCGTGCGCGCGCCCGCCGCCGGCCAGATCACCGTCGGCCCCATCGAGAAGTCGGGCGAGGTGGCGCGGCCCGGCGAGCCGGTCACGCTGCGCGCCGTGGTGGACGGGCCGAACGTCGGCTACATCTACTTCTTCACCGGTTATATTGACCAACAGGGCAACTCCATCTTCGTGGCCGACCAGGATTACCTGGAAGCGCCGCAGACGCGCGAGGTGGACGGCGTCTACTACCCTGACTGGGGCGAGGGCGCCTTCACCGTCGAGTTTGCCTGGGAACCACTCATGTTCGCCATCGAGGACGGCACGAACCGCGTGACGGTCGCGTTGCAGCCCGAGAGTTACGGCGCCACCTACGAGGAGACCGTCTACACCATCGACGGCATCTACACCTACACGGACGGCGAGCAGCGCCCGGCGCGGCTCTATTTCCGCGATGGCGTGCTCCAGCAGGTGATGGGCTTCACCGGCGACGGCACAGCCGGCGCGCCGCGCGAGATCACGCCGGAGATCGGCGACACCTTCACCGTCCAGGAGCAGTGGCTGGATCTGGACAGCAGCGGTCGTGTCACGCAGCGCGCCGTCGAGCCGGGCGGTACGCTCACCTTTGGCGAGGAGCCCATGCGTTGGGTTGAGCTGGATGCGGCGGTGGGCGACTACGTGGTCGGCTTCATCGTCGAGGATCTGGACGGGAACAAGCAGGAAGTCTACACGCAGGTGCGCGTGGAGTAGGCGAATCGAGAGGGACGCTGGGGCTATCCGTTCTGCATTTGCCAGCGTTCAAGAAATGCGCTGGGTGATACGATGATGATGCCGTGACATTGCTCCGGCGGGTAGTGACGCAGGTTGCCGCTCACCAGAATCGCTTTCGCGCTTGCCGCTGCCTCCACGAATATAGAATCGTCGGGGTCAGGCAGGTCAATGGTGAGCGGCATTGCCTGCACCGCAACGCCTGCGTGCTCGAAGTAATCGAGCAGATCGTGAACGGAGCGCGCGTCAAAGCCAAACTTGGAACGTGCCAGCACTTCGCGATATTCGGCCATGATGCGGTCGTCGACGACCACATCGATCTCACCGGACAACACCAGGTCCAACACACGCGCCGGCGCTTGAAAGGGCGAGAGCAACGCCGACACGAGCACGTTGGTGTCCAGCACGACGATCATGCGCTCCGCTCGCGCCGCGTCTGGCTGATCTCGGTCTCAATCTCCTCGGACGACATCTGATCCTGCCCATGCACCGCCGCCTGCTTTCGCAGGCGCGAAACGGCCATCTGCGCCCGCGCCCGGCGCAGAGCGAGGAGCAACTCTTCGACGTCCTCATCTGCCGCCGAGATCATCAGCGCAAACGGGCGTCCGCTCGATGTGACGATCAGATCACCCTCGTCCTGGAGTTGCTGCCAGACCTCTCCCGGGCGAGTGCGCATGTCGCGAATCGATACGAATGTCATGCCTCACTCCGCTTCTGACTACGTAGTCCAGATGGACTACGTACAGTATAGTAGTCCATAGCGCTCGTCGTCAATAATCTTGAGCCACAAAAGCTCAGACCTCATTCGGTCTCAGGCTGCGTTCCAGGCAGGGCGATCGTAAAGACCGTCCCCTTCCCCACTTCACTGCTCACCTCGATTTCCCCGCCGTGCGCCTCCACGAGCTGGCGGGCGATGGCGAGGCCGAGCCCCGCTCCGCCGGTGGCGCGGGCGCGGCCTTCATCCACCCTCAGGAACCGGTCGCCAAGGCGCGGAAGCAGGTCCGAGGGGATGCCTTCGCCCGTGTCGGAGACGACGAGTCGCACGCCGCCGTTGCTGGGTGTGGCGCGCACGGTGACGGTGCCGCCCGCCGGCGTGTGACGCAGCGCATTCGCCAGCAGGTTGTTGAGGATCTGGTCGAGACGGCCATAGTCGGTGGGCACCGTGAGATCGGCGGGCGCGCCGTCCGCCTCCGTCAGCAGGGCGATGCCCGCGGCCTCGGCCTGCCCGCCAAAGCTCGTCGCCGCGTCGGCGATGAGTTCGGCCACGTTCACGCTCTCCCACGTCATGGTGAGTTGGCCCGCCTCGGCCTGCGAGAGCACGCGCAGGTCCTCCACCAGCCGCGCCAGTTGCCGCGTCTCGTCGAGCGTGGCCTCGATGTGCTCGGGCGTCGCCGCGTAGACGCCGTCGAGGATGCCCTCCAGATTGCCCTGGATGACCTGCAAGGGCGTGCGCAACTCGTGCGCCACGTCGGCGGTGAGGTTGCGCCGGCGCTGGTCGGCCAGTTCCAACTCTTCCACCATGCGGTTGAAGGAGGTCATCAACTGGTTGAATTCGCCGCGTCCTTGCGCCGGCACGCGCACGCTCAGATCGCCGCCGGCCACGGCATCGGCCGCGGTCATGAGCGACGAGAGCGGTTTGGCGATGCCGCGGAAGGCGCGGCGGCCGATCCAGGCGATAGTGCCCGGCAGCAGCAACAGCAAGCCGCACGTGCTGAGCCAGAGGATGGCCGCGGTCTGGCGGTCGCCGCCGGCGAGGCGCACGACAAAGAAGATGAGCAGCCCGAAGCCGCCCAGGATCAGCAGGGCGAAGAGACCAAAGACGGCGGCGAAGCGCGCAAAGAGGAAGCCTGGGTGCCGGCCGCGATGGTCGCGCCAGCGCCGTCCCTGCCAGCCACCCTCGCGCGTCCACGGCGGGCCGTCGCCGCGGCGCCAGGCCTGGCGGTTGGATTCGTCGCGCTGCGGTTCGTCGCTCACCACGTCTCCTCTTCGGCGAATTTGTAGCCGACGCCAAAGACCGTCAGCACGTAGCGCGGTTCGCCCGGCTCCGGCTCCAGCTTGCGGCGCAGGTTCTTGACATGCGCGTCGATGCTGCGGTCGAAACCCTGGAACGACACATTGTGCAGGCGGTCGACCAGTTGGGCGCGGCTGAAGGTCTGGCCGGGATGCTGCGCCAGCACGGCGAGTAGATTGAACTCCGTGCGGCTGAGCTGCACCGGCTCGCCGGCGCGCAGGACGCGGTGCCCGTTCAGATCGATCTCCAGGTCGGCGGCGCGCAGCAGCCCGCTCTGCACGACCTCCTTGTTGACGCGGCGCAGGATGACGCGCACGCGTGCCACCAGCTCGCGCGGCGAGAAGGGCTTGGTGATGTAGTCGTCGGCGCCCAGCTCCAGCCCGATGAGGCGGTCGGTCTCCTCGACGCGCGCGGTGAGCATGATGATGGGTACGTCGGAGTCGCGGCGGAGCGCGCGGCAGACATCCAGCCCGTCCATGCCCGGCAGGTTGAGGTCGAGGACGATGAGGTCGGGCCGCGCCTGGCGTGCGATGGCCAGCGCGCTCGTGCCGTCGTTCGCCTCCTGCACGCGGAAGCCGCTATGTTCCAGGTAGTCGCGCGCCTGCCGGACGATGCGCTGTTCGTCATCAACGACGAGGATGAGTTCGTTCATGGCTGTGTTTGTATCATGAGTTGAAGGTAGGGACAAAGGGAGTGAATGAAGATGACGGGATGAGGGGGTGAGGGGGTGACTGGATGAGCGTGGTGTTTGCGGCTCCTGTGGACGAATTGCTGATGGAGAATTGTTGATTGCTGATGGTCAACGTGCGGCGCCGGCAAGCCCGCCCCGCCGCACGTTGACCATTGACCGCTGACTGCTGACCGCTGACCATTGACCGTTGACCATTGACCATTGACCGTTCGCCTCCGGACATCAACAATCAGCAATCAGCAATCACCCATCAACAATTGTCCCCCTCAAGTCACCCCCTCACCTTGTCATCCCCTCACGTCCCTACCGCTCACCTGCCTCCGCCACAGACGGCTGTGCTTCGCTCTGCACCGGCGGGGCCTGCTGCTGCTGGCGATGATGATGCCCGCCACAGCCCCAGCCCATCGGTGGCCCGCCCCACGGCGCATTGGGCTGGCCTTCGGGCGTGATGCCTTGCTGCGCGGCCCAGGCTCGCCACTGCGCCATGCGGGCGAAGCGGCTGCCGATGAAGAGCACGCCGCCGATGCCCAGCAGCAGGAAGAGGAAGCCGCCGAAGCCCGGCCCGCGCTGCGGATAGGCGTAGGCGTAGGGTGCAATCGCCCCGACGGGCGCCAGGGCCGAATCGCCCTCGACCGCGGTCAGCCGGCCGATCAGGTAGCCCTGCGTCCACGCATCGCGCTGGTTGTTCGACACGGCGCCGAAGATCAGCGCAAGGACGACCACGGCCGCAATGCCGATCAGAATAAATCTCCCACGAACCATTGTGTACCTCCCGTACATGTGAAATGGATTGTCGCTGCCGGTGCGACCGATGCAGTGCGGTCGTTCACCGGCTTGTCTCCATGATGGCGGGCAGATGTGAAAAAGGTGTGAATGCCTTGGGGAAGTTGTGTGACAATTGGCGCCGGTGCGGCGACCGCGGCGCGCGACCGCTGGGCGGCTGGGACGTAGAGTTTCTCACGGGCCGCAGCGTGGTCTACACTGTGGGGAAGCGCCCGGTCGCCGGCCGCAGCCCGCCCGGCTGGAGCGCGCGGCGACGATCAACCCTGAACCAAGTGAGGAGGTTCACCGTGAGTACGCAGCCAGTATCCGGACCGATCGACAAGCGACGTGTCGGGCTCTATCTGCTCTTTGCGTTCGGCATTGCCTGGGCGGCGAGCCTCTATATCTACCTGACGGGCGGGCTGGCCGGCGAGCCGGTGCTGCTGGGGCTGAACCGCGCCCTGATCTTGCTGGCGGTGGCGGTGATGCCGGCGCCGGCCATCGCCCACGTGCTGACGCGGCTGATCACACGCGAGGGCTGGCACGATCTCAAGCTGCGCCCGAAGCTGCGGCAGAAGCACTGGGTCTACTGGCTGCTGGCATGGTTCGTCACGCCGCTGCTGGTGGTGGTGGGCGGTGCCGTCTACTTCCTGCTCTTCCCGGCGCACTTCGACCCGACGCTGGATGGCGCGCGCCGGCTCATCGAGCAGACGACCGGCCAGGCGCTGCCCGTGCCCATCGCGACGGTTGTCGCCGCGCAGGCCGTGCAGGCGGTGCTGATCGCCCCGATCGTCAACGCCCTCTTCATCCTCGGCGAGGAGTTCGGCTGGCGCGCCTATCTGCAACCCAAGCTGCTGCCGCTGGGCTGGCGACCGGCGATGATTGCCATGGGCGTCATCTGGGGATTGTGGCATGCGCCGGTGATCTTGATGGGCTACAACTACGGCACGGCCTATCCCGGCGCGCCGTGGGCCGGCGTGCTGATGATGTGCTGGATGACCTTTGTCACGGGGACGTGGTTCGGCTGGCTGGCGCTCAAGGGGCGCAGCGTCTGGCCCGCGGTCATCGGCCATGGCTCCATCAATGGCTTTGCGCCCATCGTGCTGCTGGCGGTGGCCGGCCAGCCCAACACGCTGCTTGGCCCGGCGATTACGGGCTTTGTCGGCGCCATCGGCTTCTCCCTTGTGGCGCTGATCCTGCTGCTGCGCACGCCGCCGGAAGCTGCCAGCGAAGCACAGCCGGCCGGCTACGAGCGCGCCCTGTGATTGGCGCCGCACACCGGCCCAAGGAATCTGTGCTAGCCATTCGGTCAGGGAAAACACTTCCTCGTCGGATGGCGAATTCGTCTGCATTTTGCGCGATGCTGTATGTGAATGGAATGGGTCGATGCCCGCAAGGCACGACCCATTCCCCAACATCAGCACGGTAATGGAGGCGATGTGATGACAGCGACAGCAGGCGCGCCGAGGCGACTCAACGACACCGTCCTCTTACTGCTGATTGGCCTTGGTGTGGCCGCGTTGCACCTCGCCGCCAACGGCCAGTACGGCTTTCACCGCGACGAACTCGACATTCTGATCAATGCCCGCCAGCTCGACTGGGGCTACGTGAGCTACCCGCCGCTGACGCCCTTCGTGGCGCGCGTCGGCCTGACTCTCTTTGGTGACTCGCTCCCATGGCTGCGTCTTTTTTCTGCCCTGGGCCAGGGTGTTGTGGCCGTGCTGGCCGGGCTGATGGCACGTGACTTCGGCGGCCGGCGGCCCGCGCAGGTGTTGGCGGCGCTGGCCGTGGCCATCTCGCCTGTCGGCCTTATGGCCGGGACGCTGCTCCAGTACATGGCGTTCGACTACGTCTGGTGGGTGCTGCTCGCCTTCTTCGTCGTGCGCGTGCTGGCGACGGACGATCCGCGTTGGTGGCTTGGCGCAGGCGCTGCGGTTGGGCTGGGCATGATGACCAAGTACACCATCCTCTTCTTTGTAGCGGGACTGGTTGTGGCGGTACTGGTCACCACGGCCCGGCGATCGCTGCGCTCGCGCTACCTGTGGTACGGCGTAGGCATCGCCCTGCTAATCTATCTGCCCAATCTGATCTGGCAGGTACAGCATGATTTCATCTCGCTGCGCTTCCTGAGCGAGATTCACACGCGTGATCTGGCGTGGGGACGCGCCGAGGGGTATTTGCCCAAGCAGTTCTATGAGAACGCCAATCCGTTCATTCTGCCAATCTGGATTGCGGGATTGATCTTTTGCCTCGTCCTGCCGGCAGGCAAGCGCTTTCGGGCGGTGGGTTGGTGGTTCCTGATCACGTTTACCTTGTTCCTAATCGCGCGTGGGCGCTCCTATTACCTCGGGCCGGCCTACGCCATGTTGATCGCTGCCGGCGCGGCGTGGTGGGAAGGGTGGCTGGCAGAACGCCAGAGCCTGGGCCAGCGGGCTGGATGGGCGACGTTGTGGGTACTGGTCATCGTCGGCGGCGCGGCCGGCTTCGTGCTGATCAAACCTGTGGCGCCGATCGACACGCCGCAGTGGGAGATCACGTCGGGAATTAACCGCGAAGTGCTCGAGATGGTCGGCTGGCCCGATCTGGTGGAGGAAGTGGCAGCGATCTACGACGGCCTGCCGGAGGCGGAGAAGGCAGACACGGCAATTCTCGCCGGCAACTACGGCGAGGCCGGCGCGCTCGACCTCTACGGGCCGCACTATGGTCTGCCCCGCGTCATCAGTGGTGCAAACAGCCTGTGGGCCCGCGGCTATGGCGACCCACCGCCAGAGCAGGTGATCGTCGTCGGCTTTGAGGGCAGCTACGCAACGGCACTCTTCAAGTCATGCACGCCGGCCGGCGTCGTGACGAACCAGTACAATGTAAGAAACGAGGAATCCACGCGCCACACCGTGCTCTACGTCTGCCGCGAGCCACGCCAGCCCTGGCCGGTGATGTGGGAACAGATGCAGTGGTTCCAGTGACAAATTGCGCTACATCCTGCGCGGCGGCACCAACACTGTCTGCGAATTGCTATTGCCCCGACGTGCGCATTGCCGGCGGGTGAGCGGACCTCACCAATTCGTCACCGACCCATCCGGCCGGCGCCAGTGCGGCGCTTCCCAGAAGCGCCATTCCTGTGACCGCGCGCGCTCCTCGTCGATCTCGACGCCGAGGCCGGGTGCGGTGGGCACGGGGAAGATCGTGCCGTCGAGCCGCGGCTGCACGGGGAAGAGCAGGTCGGCATCGTTGACGCCCGCCGCGCCGTAGTAGAGATTCTCCGTCGGGGTGACGCGCACCTCCAGCCAGGCGAAGTTGGGCACCGCCGCGGCCAGGTGCAGCGTCGCCGCGGTGCAGACGGGGCCGAGCGGGTTGTGCGGCATGAGATCGATGTAGTGCGCCTCGGCCCACCCCGCCACCTTCATCGCCTCGGTGAAGCCGCCCACGTTGCAGATGTCGACCCGCGCAAAGTCGGTCAGGTGCTGCTCGATGTAGGGGAGGAAGGCCCACTTGCTAGAAAACTCCTCGCCCACGGCAAAGGGCACGGGCGTAAGCTTGCGCAGCGCGGCGTAGGCTTCGGGCGTCTCGTCGCGGATGGGCTCCTCCAGGAAGTCGAGCGTGCCGGCGGGCATGCGCTGGCAGAAGGAAGCGGTTTCGGCGATGCTCAGGCGGTGGTGATAGTCGATGCCCAGCACGATTTCGCTGCCGCATTCTTCGCGCACTTTTGTCAGCCAGTGCGCGGTGAGGGGGATGCTGGCGCGCGGGTCGAAGATGTCCGAATCGCCGACGAAGCCGCCCGCCGCATCGGGCATCATGGGTGCGGTGCGGATGACCGTCCAGCCGTGGTGCATGAGCAGCTTGACGTCGTCGACGAGCGCGGGGCCGGCGCTGCCGGCTGTGGCGAAGCAGGGGATGGTGTCACGCTGCTTGCCGCCGAGGAGCTGGTAGACGGGGACGTTGAGCGCCTTGCCGGCGATGTCGTAGAGCGCGAGGTCGATGGCGCTCTGCGCGGCGAGCAGGACGCGGCCGCCCTCGAAGTATTGGCTGCGGTAGAGTTCCTGCCAGATGCGGCCGATCTGCATAGGGTCCTTGCCGACGAGGAATTCGCGAAAATGCTGGAGCGCGCCAATGACGGCCAGCTCGCGACCGCTCAGCCCCGACTCGCCCAGGCCGTAGATGCCCTCGTCGGTCTCCACCTTGACGACCAGTTGGTTGCGGTTGCCGACCCACACGGGCAGCGGCTTGATGTCGGTGATGCGCATGCTCTTATCTCCTTGGCGTGACGTGGATGCTCCGCAGCGCGCCATTCATGTCCGGCTGTGTGGAGAAAAACGACTTTACCACAGAGAGCGCAGAGAGCACAGAGGGTGCAGGGGGGAGAGCGAGGCTTGTCGTTGGCTCTGCGGCTTGACCGGCTGCCCGCCTGAACTCGTCAACGCGTTGTGCCAATTAGCCATCCTTTCCGCGTTGCCTGTTTTGAAGGGCAGCGCGGAAAGGAAAGAGCCAGAACCTCTGTGTCCCTCTGTGCTCTCCGTGGTTCAAACCCAGTGGCGATACCGATACGTCAACGTATCGATGCTTTTGTCAAAGGCCGCTGATCTGCCAGAGGCGGTCCATGGCCTGCGAGACTTCGCGCGCGGCGGCGACGGGATCCTCGGCGGCGATGGCGTTGAGCCGGGCGCTGAAGGGCTCGGTCGTGACGGGGCCGGCGTAGTCGATGGCGGCCAGCTTCTGCATGAAGCCGGCGAGATCGATGACGCCGGTCTCCAGCGGCAGACAGCGCACCAGGTCGGCCTGCTCTTCGCGGGGCACGCCGGCCGGCGCGTCGTTGACATGGACGACCACCACGTCGCCGGGCGCAAGCACATCGAGCGCGTCGATCGCATCGCCGGCGGTGTAGAGGTGATAGGCGTCCAGCAGCAGGCCGACGTTGCCCGTGCCGATGTCGTGGGCCAGCGCCAGCATCTCGCCCAGGGTGGTGATGAAGCGGTAGGGGTGCGACGCCCACATGTGGCGCGGGCCAATGAACTCGATACCCAGGCTGCACCCGTGGTCGGCGAGAATCTCGGCGATGGGGCGGTAGCGGGCGATATGCCACTGATAGTTGTCGGCATAGTCCAGCGTGTCGGACCACGACGGGCACCAGGTGGCGGTGCGCCGGCAGCCGAGCGCGGCGCCCAGCGCGGCCAGGCGCGGCAGCTCGGCGAGATCCTCCTGCCAGTTATCCTGGTTCCAGGCGACAGGCAGTCCCCATAGGCCGGGCAGCACGTTGTGGCGCGCGAAGAGGTCGCGCACGGAGTCGAGGCCGTGGGCATCGACCAGCGCGGCCGCCTCGCGGATGTTGAAGTCGATGCCGGCAAAGCCGGTGGCCGCGGCCAGCTCGATGGTCTCGGCCAGGCTCTTGTCGCGGATGCCGATGGCGCCGGTGTTGAGATTCTTGAACATGATCTTTCCTCACGCACAGCATGATGGATGGGAATGGGTTGGGATTGGGGCAGGGCCTGCGCTCCCGCCGCCGTCAACGTACACCCGAACGGCGCGCGGTGCAAGTCGCCGGCGCGGGCGTTTGGCGCGGGGAGCAAGACCGGCGTGTGGCCGGGCGGAAATGTTGCGTTGTCCGGCCGGAATTTTGTCTTGCCGGACTGGAATGTTGCGTTGTCTGCCGCGAATTTTGTGTCATCCGGCGCGAATGTTGCGTTGCCGGACCAAAACGTTGCGTTGTCCGGCGCGAATGTTGCGTTGCCGGACCAAAACGTTGCGTTGTCCGCCGCGAACGTTGCGTTGTCCGACCGAAACGTTGCTTTGTCCGGCGTGAATGCTGCGTTGTCCGACCGAACTGTTGCGTTGTCCGGCGCGAATGTTGGCTTGTCGGGCCGAAATGTTGCGTTGTCCGGCCGGAACGTTGCGTTGGCGGGTGGAATCGTTGTCTTGTCGGGCGGCGATTTTGCGTTGTGATGGGGCAGAGAACTTGTGTTGGCGAGGAGTGTTCAATGAGTATTGCAAGATTGAGTGCGTAGAGGGAGTGACCCCAATCGGTCGGGGCGAATCATTGAATCTGATCGGGAAAGGAGAGAGCGGTGACACCTGAGAAGAGTGGCGACAGCGTGGTGCGTCTCCTCAGTGCCGAAGATCTCTAGAACGGACCGGCGGCGGGCGGGTGTGTGTTTGAGGGGGCGGTGGTGGCCAGCTGCCCCATGGGAGCTGGCCACCACCGCACTTTTCACCGTTCGATGAGGACACACTGCCCCGGCTCGGCGGAGGCCGTGTAGCTGAGCAGCAGGTGGGTGAATGGGTCGTCGACTTCCTGCGGGTTGGCGTCGTAGACTTCCCACTGGTGGCCTTCGAAGGTCGCCTGGTCGTAGCTCTCGCCGGGGGCGAGGATGGCATACTCCTGGAGCTGATTGTCGAAGTCGAGCCAGTAGACGAAGCCCATGGCATCGCTGTTGTTGACGAAGCGCAGCATGACGCCGCTGTCCGCGGCGGGCGGGATGGCGGCGGGATCGCAGGAGGTTGGCTGGGATGTTGCCTGTGCTTCGTCGGTCGCCGATTCCTCGGCCGCAGGCGCCGCGGCGTCATCGCCCAGGAAGGCACGGAAGCCGATGGGGCCTTCGCCGTCGTAGGTTATGGTGCCGGCGAGCGTGCTGCCGCCGTCTTCGGAGGCGATGGCGATGTCGACGACGCTCTGCTCGTCGCGGCCGCCCAGCACCCAGGTGCCGCCCGGATTCCAGGGCGCATCGTCGCCGCCCCACTGGTTCTCCACCGCATAGGTGTTCTGGGCGGTTCTGAAGGCGCGGAAGCCGATGGGACCTTCGCCGACGTAGGTCATGGTGCCGACGAGATTCTCGCCACCGTCGAAGGAGGATGCGGTGAGGGCGACGACGCGCTGGTCGGCGCGGCCGCCGATGACCCACACACCGCCCGGGTTCCAGGGCGCATCATCGCCGCCCCACTGGTTCTCGACGTTGTAGAGATTGGGTTCTGATTGGGCACCGCTTTCGTCACCGGTCTCGTCACCGGTCTCCTCTGTCTCGCTGCCGGATGCAGGGGCCGTGTACGGCGCGAAGATGAAGACATTGAAGCTGGCGGCGTCAGGGATGGCGGCCTGATCTACATTGGCGATGGCCCAGCGTCCCTGCTCCGCGTTGTACGACACGGCGGCGGGGTGGTTGTTCAGCGTGCCACCGCGACCGGAGGGGTTGAAGTTGGCCGTTACGAACAGGTGCGCGTCCGGCGTATTGTTGGCCAGTGGGTGCTGGAACTCGGTCTGATTGGCGCTCGTGTTCTGCGCCGATGCCCGATGGACGGACGCGTTGTCACCGGCGGCCATGATCATGACATTGAAGGCAGCATTGGCAGGCATCGTGTCTTGATCCTGCCTGAAGATCGCCCAGCGGCCCGTCTCGTTGTCGTACCAGACGCCGAGCGGAGCGCTGAACAGGGCGGATTCGTCGCCGTCCTGTCTGGGCGTGACGAGCAACAGCACATCGGGGTTGTCGTTCGCCAGCGGATGGTCGATCACCGTCCACGACGCATCGATGTTCTCCGCCGTAGCGGTATGGATGAAGGTGTGCTCGTTAGGCTGCGCCACAAGGACGTTGAAGCCGGCGCCGGCTGGGATGGCGGTGCTGCCGTCCTGGCTCACGAGGCTCCAGCGATTGAGGTCGGGCTGGTAGGCCACGCCGACGGGTGTGCTGTAGGTCGCGGCGTCAGCGCCCGCCGCTGTGACATCCTGCGTAGCGAAGACGAGTGCGTCGGGGTTGTCGTTGACAAGCGGGTGGTCGAGGGTTGTCCCCGCGGCCAGCGTCTCTCCTTCCTGGGCGACGTGGGCGAACGCGCTTGCACTCGGGCCTGGCACGGCTTCGGGTGCGGGCAGGGTGCTCGCCTGAATCGTCTCGACGACCGGGGCGCCTTCGCCCGTCCATTCGTCGCCGACGTTGAGGCGCACGCCGGCCGCGCCGCCGTCGCTTACGCCGTCGCTGAACTGGTCTACGGTGCCGTCGCTGTTGATGCGCTTCACGTCGACCTGATAGGTGACCGCGTCGGCGCCGTTGCCCTCGATGGCGATGGTGTTGGTGTTCTGGTCAAAGGCGAGCCCGACGGCATGGCCCGGCGCCACCGCCACGCTGCGAACGTCAACGCTGTAGTCGGAGCCGCTGCGGAAGCTGACCGCCATGGTGAGCGTGGGCGCTTCTGCATCGTCCGTGCCGGGGGTGAAGGTCAGGCGCATGTTGTCGGGGTCGACGTCGAGCGCCATGAGGTCCGGTACGTCGGCCGTCACGACCGCGCCTTGCGCCACGGGTGCATCGAGCACCAGATCCCTTACGTTCATGCCAAAGCCGGGGCCGGCGATATTGACGTCGGCCGCGCCCTGGGCATTGCCAAAGGCGGTGGCGCGGCTGGCAACCTGCACGCTGTAGGTCATGCCGGGGCTATGGGGAATTTGGACGGCCGAGGGCGTATTGAGGCCCATGCCCAGCGCAATGGGCACTTCCTGTGCTCCGTCGATTTCGGCGATCCACTGGCCCGTGCTCAGATCGTAGCCGGCGCGCTTGCTGTCGCTACGCGTGACCAGCAGGTAACCTTCGCCGCTCAGATCGAATTCCATCATGCTGTCGCTGCTCTGGAACGCGGGCGCGGCGCTCTGGAAAGTGCCGGCCGCTGCCAGCTTGGTGTCGAGCACACGACCGATGCGCTCGATATCGCCAGGGTCCTTGGGCAAGCCTGTATGGTAGCGCCAGCTCATCAACCGCAGGTTGTTCGAGGTTGCATCGCCCCGGTACTTTTCCAGCGGCTTGTCGGGAGCCGTTGTACCAACATAGGTCCATTCCTGGGTGGTGCGGTTCACGCGCAGCGCCACATCAAAGCGGTTGGGCAGGTTATTCTCGTAGATGTAGATGAGGTACTCGTTCTCGTTGAGTTTCTCGACCGCGAAGGGTACGACGGTATGGCCATTGCCGCCGCCGTCGGCGGGATGCAGCTCAAAGCTGAGGCGGTAACGGTCGCCTGCGTTGGGGTCGCCGAGATTCTTGATCAACGTGTCCAGCACCGTGACCGGGGTGTTGGCCGGCACCCATGTGTACCCGTCCGTTTGTAGCTGCTGCTGGTTGGCAGGCGGGGATCCCTGGGTCGACGCATAGAACGCTACATAGCGCCGGGCGTTCTCTTTGGTCAGGTCGAAGGTGGTGTTGGCGCCACTTTGGAGATCGCCGGCGGCGAAGGTGTCATTGGCAAAGATATTCAGACTGCCCATGGCCATGCCGGCGCAGTGACCGCCCTCGATCCGTTTGAGCCAGGTCGTGCGCCAGTTTTCCGATTTTGCGGTGAGGACGCAGGGTGCGGTGGATTTGCAGGCCTCGGCTTCACCGAAGATCTTGACCATATCGTCGATGGTCAGGTCGCTGTCGGGCCTTTCCCCGCCGTAATTGTAGAAGGAGAAGCCATCGGGCCGCGGGAAGAAGTTGATGGCGGCCACCAACTTGTCGTTGAGCGTCGTCGTGATGGTCGCCCCGCTGGCAATGACGCTGGGGTCGCTCGTGCTCTGGGCGCGATACTCCTGGCTAACCAGGGTCTGGCTGGCCTTTACGGCATACTCCAGGAAGGCGCGATCGCCGGGGGCAAGCGTGCCGAGTTGCCACGTAATGCGGTCGCCGGCAAAGACGCCGCCTGCGGTGGCGCTGCCGTCCACATAGGTGGCGCCGGCCGGCAGGAGATCCACCACTTCGACGGCATCGGCGGCAGCAATGCCATCGTTGGCGACGACGAGCGAGAAGGTATTTTCGATGTCGGCATTGATCCAGTTTGGACCTTGCTTGAGAATCGAGAGAGACGGGCCGCCTTGGCCCTGGAATTCATAGGCGCCGATATCGGCGGCGGTTCCCGTGTAGGGTCGCGCGTTGCTGCCGGCGTCGGTGGCAAGAGCAGCGCTGCCCAGCACCGCGTCGGTGCCTCGATCCACCGCCGGCGAGCTCTGCTGGAGGGCATAGTCGCGTGCGGCGGCGTCCACAAAGCGCGCATCGGGGGCCACGTGGCTGGTGCCCTTGCGGTCAAGGTTCACTTTTCCCGATAGCTCGCGCACGTCGGTGGTCGTGTTGGCAAAGAGGTTGTAATCGTCGCTGACGCCCCTGGTTCCGCCGACGGCAAGACCGACCTTGTGGTTGGCCAAGATCGTGTTGCTGACGTTCAACGCGCCCCACGTCGTGATGGCGGCGCCGGTGTTCCCGGCGTTGTCCGTGATGGTGCTGTTGGTGATACGTGCATCGCCGACGACGTCCCCGCCGACGAAAACCGCGGCGCCGTTGTTGGAATCGGCGCGGTTCTGGCCGAAGATCGTATTCGTGATGTCCATCGTGCCGCCCTGCTGGAAGAGGGCGCCGCCCAGGTCGGTGGCATGGTTGTCAAAGAAGCGACCGTTGTTGACAACAAGCCGGCCAGAGTTCTTGGCGATAGCGCCGCCGCGCGCTGCGCTGTTGCCTTCAAGCGTGACGTTTTCCAGTGTCAGATCGGTATCCGAGTAGATGGCGCCGCCATTCGCCGTGCTGGCGCCGTTGCGGAGGGTCAGATCCCTGATCGTGACCCCGGCGGGGACTTGCAGCGCAAAGATGCGGAAAGATGGCGCATTGGGGCTGCGTTCGATGGTGGCGCCGTTGCCTTCCACAGTTGTGGCCTTGGAGATGAACGCGCCGCTGCCGCCGTTCCAGTCGTTGGCGGCGCTGGTCAGCACGTAGGTGCAGGCGCCGCTCAGGGTGACGGTACCGCTGCTCTCGCCATCGCGCACCGCGGCCAGGAAGTCATCCTGCGTGCAGCCGGCGACGACTTCGGGCGTCGGCGTGATCTGCGGGCCAACCTGCGGATTCTCGTTGGTGACGGTGCCGTTGACGTATAGTTGGGCGTTACGCAGATTGTTCTCGACCGGACAGTCGTCGACCTGAACGATCACGACGCGGTTTGTCTCGCCCGGCACGACAAGGCTGGAGAGGTCGGCGGTCTTTGGTTCGCCGCCGAAGACAATATCGGAATTGGGGATATACTCGCCGTCGGGATATTTCGAGTTGTACACATAGGCGCGCGCGCCATCGTCCACCTTTTCGAAGCGCACCTCAAACTGGTCGACCGTCGCACTGGCAGGAATCTCCACAAAGGTCTGGAAGTAGGTGAAGTCCGCTTGCTTGAAGCAGGAGCCGTCCGGCAGATCGGACGGCACGCTATAGGTGATGTTGCCGGCGTCATCCAGCGGGGGAGCGCCCCAGCCCGGGTCGTCCTGGCGCGGAACCTGCTTGTAACTGTAGAGAGCCGCGTCGCCGTGTGTAGGCACCTGCCTCAGAAGGGTCGTGATGCCATATCCGTTATGCATTTGCCACGGCGTTCGATCGAAACCGGCGCTCGACTGTGAGAAGACGCGCGCGGGACTCCAGATGAGGAGCATCAGCAGTAACCCCGGCAGGATGAATGAAAGGATTCTGCCGTACGGCTGAACGATTGCATGGATTTTTGATTTAGATTTGGACTGCATGGAATCTCCTTTTCGCTGAAAATTGGCGGTTGAGTGTATCGCCCCCACATGATGTGAAGAGGGAACATTGTTGGGCTGCCGGGCAAGATTGAGTTTCCGTCTTTGCCGGCCATTGAACTGTGGTGCTGGTCGCTGGCGCTATTCGCTCGTACAGTTGCGCAATGACGCACTGTTGAAGACAGAATACTGGCGTTCAGCGCGGCTTTGAGTGAATTGAGATATTCTGAACGATCTTGTTCTTGGAACGGGGGTGCTGATGGTGCGCGCATCCACGCAGGGGAAACAATACCCGAGCTGGATGTGCTGCCACATCAGCGTAGATGCACACGATATTCTGAATAGCCTCGTTTGGTGCCCGGAGTATAGGGGGCGGGGCCGGGGATGTCAAGGAAACTGCCGTTTTTTCGCTGACAATCAGCTTACAATCATGTGGCGGTTTGATCGCCGAGCCCTGCCCAGCACAGCCTTGCGCAGGCCGAAGGAGGTTGGCAGGATGCCCGATAGAGTGTTTCTGATAGTGTAAAAGCGCGTCAGTAAGTACGAAAAGGGTGCCAACATTCAGATCGCAGAGGGTGCTCACCGAAAGCAGTAAGCTAGTGTGTACAGCGAAAGTCCGATGAGTTTGTATCCAGAAACTGCTACACTCGAAATGTAATCCGTTCAACCGGATAGCTGTTCTGTATTCCCGGGAAAGGTGTCCCAAATCGCTGGCGGCTTCTGGAATGCGTCTTGGGTTTGCTTCCCTCACAAGAAAGGCATTGGTATGTTTGGCAAGAAGAACAATAAGAGCGACGGTGTCGCGATAGCGGGCGACTACCTGCAGCGAATTGAACAGACAGTGAAGGATTACAAGAGCATCAAAGATTACCAGAATGACACCAAGAAGATGTCCAAGGACGGCTGGTATGTGAAGATGCAAACAAACCGGCACGACACCGGCGTCGGTGTGTTGTTTGGGGTAAAGCACGAGGTGATTGTCGTTACCTACGAGCGTGTTGTTCGGGGCAAAAAGTAGGCTGGAAAATTACGAGTTGCTGAGCCGCCTCCATTGCTCTGCAATAGCCCGTGCCTCGGCCGTCAATTCGGCAAAGGTGGCTTGCAGCCGGTTGCGATTGGCGTCACGGATTTCGTCCCAGTAGGGATCGGTGGGTAGTGGTTCCGGCAGTGGCCTGCCGCACGCAACCAGCACCCAACTCCACGGGTTTTTATGCCGTTGCAGATTCGCGACGGCAGCATGCGAAAAATCGGTTGGGTAGCCGGCGCGGTCGAAGAGCCCCTGTTGTTGGCCCAGGGCGATCTCCACGAGGGCAGCCTGTTCCAGCAAACGCCGGGCCCTGGCGCGTACCGTGCTGAGTTCTTCGTGCGATAATCGGCTCACGCGTTCGTGGTACTCCCTGACTTCGTTGTTGGCTTCTATTGCGAAGAGGTTTCCGGCTTCGTCCAGGCTGGCGTCAGCCCGCGGCACCGCCTGGCTCAGCCGGGCGTTCAGTGCAGCGAGGTCGGTAACTGGGGTGGGACGTACCGTCGAAAGATCGTACCAGCCGCACAGTGGGAGCGGATCGGCCTGGTCGAAACGGGCTAGCGCCGGGCCAAGGTCATCGGGCGCCGGCACACTGGCCAGCAACTCGTCGAGCAGCGGGTTGCCGTAGGAAAGAAACTGAAGCGTTGAGGGGTGTCGATCAAAGCATTTGGCGTCAAACGTCACTGCGATCATGTCGCCGTTCCAGCTCAGCCAATAGGCATGCTCGATTTCGTGGTGCGGTGTGAACCAACGCGCCGTCGCGGTTGACTTTGTCAACACGTGTTCCAGATCAGAGAGGGCAACCGGGGCGTGCGCTCTGACCTGCTGCTGGCCGGTTTCGACAAAGTCGTCAATATCCAATGTTTCCACCCGTGCCTGGTCGACGGCGTCGCGCAGCCGCCGGATCTCGCGCTGAAATTCGGCTTCCTGTTCCTCCGCCGGCAACATGGCAAGGCGACGCGTCACATCGTTGATGTCAGACAAGATGGGCTGCAAGGCGCCAACCACATCCTCAAACCAGTTGATGCGATCGCTCAACGCCTGGTAGATGCGATCCTCAATGGTGTCCTGATAGAAGTAGTTCGAGATCCAAACGTAGTCATATTCCTGGCCGATGCGATCGATGCGGCCGATGCGCTGCTCGACGCGCATCGGATTCCACGGCATGTCATAGTTGATCAGCACGCCGCAGGTTTGCAGGTTCAA
>WBZU01001071.1_pt2 | contig 19351 bp, 14 predicted proteins | sample 5204311 | NCBI WGS metagenome assembly WBZU01 (sample SAMN12344359, study PRJNA552823) | activated sludge metagenome | biome: Activated sludge suspended growth; feature: Nitrification reactor; material: Wastewater; isolation source: activated sludge from nitrification reactor of wastewater... | reverse complement strand
CTGAACATAAATAAAATTAACTCCATCAGCATAAAGAACGGAACACACGTTGGATTGGGAATAGGATTAGGAGCTCTTGCAGGTCTTGGAATCGGTATACTTATTGTTTCAACTGCAAATTATGAACCATCCTCAGATCCACTTACAAATCTTGTGCTCTTGCCGGTGAATACAGGTGTTAATTTGTTGGGGTGTGTGTTAAGCACTATATCAGGAGCGCTTATAGGAGGAATTATAGGAGGTAATATTACATCTTACGATAATTATTATCTGGATGAAGTAAAGTCCGATAAGAAAAAAGAGCTGGAAAAAATTCTCAAAATAGAAAGCAGACAGAATGGCTTGCAGAGTTTTAACAGATGATTATACCTGCATTAAATTATTTATGATCATTCCTGAAACTAATTTGAACAAAAACATATTATCAGATGGAAATATTTTCACGTTTATCTCACCAGAATATCGGTTATCAACTGAAGCAGAAAATCAAACATTTTTTTATAAAAATATTATTCTTATTTTAATTCACACGAAAGGGACCAATTCTTTTTTATTAACTAATCAACATAAAATTTATGAGTAATAACTTTTTCCAAAAATTAACATTAGTATTTTCTTTCTGCATTATTGCAACTGCTGCTTCTTTTTCTCAGAATAAAGTCAGTTACAATCTGTTTAATGCGGGCGATAACAGTTCAATTCTGAATGATGAAGAACTGCAAAAAGTAGTAAGCGATGCGGTAATTATTAATGTAAATAAAGAAGAGCTACTTTCCCTTTGTGAGAACAAAAGCCCTGAAATTACAATCGAAATCCCTTATTCACAATCCGGAATTGCTAAGCTGAATCTGAAAAGATTTGACATATTAAAACCGGATGCAAAGATTGTTGCCAGAACCATCAATGGTAATGAAGAAGTACATCCTGATGATATTGCTGTTTCTTATACCGGTCAGGTAGATGGTCTCAGCAATACCCTTGTATCGTTAACATTTACAAAAGACAATGTAACCGGTCTGATGGTATCCAATAATGAAAATTTTATTCTCGGATCCCTGAATGACAAACAGGGTAAAGCCACGGGAAACTTCATTTTATATAAAGAGAGTGATCTGAAGATCAAAAATTCTTTCATGTGCGGGACAGATGATGACCTGAGTTCTGAGGAAATCGAAAAAATGCACAGAATAATAAGCGAAAAAATGAATGATGCATCTTCGACAGATCTCTATGTTGCTGAAATAGCGATTGAAATGGATTACATAACATACGGAATTTACGGTTCATCAGTAACTAATGCAACAAATTACGCACTTGCATTAATGTCAGCTTCTTCTGCAATTTATATGAAAGAAGAAAATGTAAGGTTTGTAATTCCTTATTTAAGAGTATGGACCACACCGGATCCATATACAGGCACAACTTCAAGTGCATTGCTAAATCAGTTCAGAGCTGAATGGAATGCAAATCAGCAGTCAGTACCGAGGACACTTGCACACTTTATTACAAGAAGAGCGGGAAATCTTGGCGGAATAGCATGGGTCAGCGCTTTATGCTCGAGTTTTTCCGGAGGATACGGTTACGGATTCAGCAATACAGACGGTCCGATTCAGCCGCTTCCGACATATTCCTGGGATGTTATGGTAGTTTCACACGAAATAGGTCACAACTTCGGATCACCTCATACACACAGCTGCAGCTGGCCCGGCGGTCCGATTGACAGCTGTTATACAACAGAAGGAGGTTGTTATACTGGTCCGGTAATTCCAAGAAACGGTACTATAATGAGTTATTGCCATCTTACATCCGGCGGAATCAGTCTTACAAAAGGATTTGGACCGCTGCCGAAAACCTTAATAAGAACTAATGCTGAGAACGCTTCTTGTATGTATATTTCTCAGAGAGACGTAGTTTTAGGTTATCCAAACGGGGGAGAAACTTTCAGAACAGGAACAAGCACGCAGATATACTGGGGAACATCATTAACAGGAAATGTCAATCTTGAGCTGTCCACTAATAACGGAACAAACTGGCAGACAATTCAAAATAATATTCCTGCTAACAGCAGAATATATGATTGGACCATACCTGAAGTTTCTTCAACAACACAGGCAAAGTTAAGAATTGTAAATTCCTCAAATCCAAACATTGGAGATACCTGCGATGCAGTATTTAAAATTATTTTAACCCTGAATACTTTCAGTGTTATTTCACCGCCATCTTCGTCACGATTAGAAGTGTCATCAACCAGCTCTCAGACTCAGAAATTCATATGGTCAAGAGCAGGAACCGATCCGACTATTAGATATAAATTCAAGATCAAAAAACTGGCTTCTCCTACTGAATATTCATATGTAAGTGATAATAACGGAGTAGATACAATTGCTACCATGAGAATGAGTTTTCTGGATTCACTCGCACAGGTAATGGGAACGACAGGAGATTCAGTAAGATGTACCTGGAGAGCTTACGGTTTTAATGGTATTGATTCCACCGGCTCAGGTAATAATTATTTAATCACACTTATCAGAACTTCAGTCGGAATAAATGTGATCTCATCTCTTGTTCCTGATAAGTTCAGTCTCGGAAATAACTACCCTAATCCTTTCAATCCGGAAACAACTATAAAGTTTGATATAGCTAAGTCAACCTTTACTGAATTAAAGATCTATGATTCTAGAGGTAGCGAAGTCAGAACTCTTGTAAATGAAGATCTCAAACCGGGAAATTATGAATTTAAATTCTTCGCCGGAAATCTACCAAGCGGAGCATATTTTTACAGACTGAAAACATCCGAATTTACAGAGACAAAGCGAATGATTCTTGTGAAATAAGAATCAGGAATTAAGTAATTAAAATATAAAAGAAGACTGTAATTGTATTTTATGATTACAGTCTTTTTATTTTATAATATTTTTAATAAACGATATTGTATATTAGTTTTTTTAATCTTTCAGAATTTTAAACAGGTTCATATATGAAATCTTTTTTTGTTACTATACTACTAATTCTCCCCGTCATTCTTTTTACATTAATAGATAAAAATGAGAAAACTGTTAATGATAAAATAAATTTTCTCAGCTCTGCCGGAGAAACTGATAAAATGAAATATCCAAGTGATATTGAATATATCAAAAGGACTTTCCCTTTTTACAAAGCTGATCCTGATGCACATATTACTGCAATGGAAAAAGGAAATATTATGAGAAAAACTGCTGAGTCGGATAATTCAATTCCATCCTGGGAATTTGCAGGACCGCTTAACATAGGCGGAAGAGTATCCGATCTGGAGTATGATCCTAATAATCCAAACATAGTCTTTGCAGGTGCTGCTACCGGAGGTGTTTTCAAATCCACTGACGGAGGAATAACTTTCTTTTCAGTATTTGATGATCTTGCCGTACTGCCGATTGGGGATATTGCCGTTGATCCTGTCAATTCAAACATAATTTATGCAGGGACCGGTGAGGCAAACGGCGGACATAATAATTTTGCCGGTGGCGGAATTTATAAATCCACTAACGGCGGCCAGAGCTGGGAATTTAAAGGACTTCAGAATACTGTTTCAATAGGAAGAATAGTCGTGAGTCCCGTTGATCCTTTGAAAGTCTATGCTGCTGCGGCAGGTTCATACTTCGGTCCGAATCCTGACAGGGGTATTTACAGAAGCGATAACGGAGGAAACAGCTGGACGAAAATACTATTCATTACTGATTCCACAGGGGCTATTGATATAGCAATGGATCAGTTAAATCCTGATAACCTATTGGCTGCAATGTGGCAAAGAACACGTTATCCTAACGGCGGATCTCTCAGCGGAGCTACAAGCGGGATTTACAGAACTGTAAACGGCGGAAATAACTGGACTGCACTGGGAACAGCAAACGGATTGCCAAATCCACTTACAGCAAATGCAGGAAGGATTGGTGTAAGTATTTCAAAATCAAATCCCAATGTAGCTTATGCTCTTTATAACAGCGCTTCTACTTATCTTGGATTTTATAAAACAACTAACGGCGGACTCAACTGGACAAATGCAAATCCCGGCGGCACGCTCCAAAGCGGATTCTCAACATTCAGCTGGTATTTCGGAAATGTAAGGGTTCATCCAACAAATCCTGACATTGTTTATGTTCTTGACTTCGAAATAATGAAGTCCACTAATTCAGGGTCCACCTGGATCAGCCAGACAACAGAAAACATTCACGTTGATAATCATGCTCTTGCTTTTAAACCGGGAAACCCGAATACCATAATAGAAGGAAATGACGGGGGAATCTATAATTCAGTAAACAGCGGAAGCACCTGGACTAAAGTCGATGCTCTTCCTTTTACACAGTTTTATGAAATAGGCATTGATAGATTAAATCCGCAGAGATTATACGGCGGGACTCAGGATAACGGCACAAACAGAACAACTACAGGAGCACTCAATGACTGGGAAAGTATTTACGGTGGTGACGGATTTTATGTGATAGTTGATTTTACAAACCCGAATGTTATTTATGCCGAATCTCAAAACGGATATCTTGGTAAATCCACAGACGGGGGTTTAAGTTTTTCCGATGCTACTTCTGGTATAAACAGTTCAGAAAAAACAAACTGGTCAACTCCCGTTATAATGGATCCGAATAATAATAATATTCTGTATTACGGTACAAATAAAGTTTACAGAACGACTAATGCAGCGGCTTCCTGGACAGCTGTAAGTCCTGATCTGACGAATGGAAATCAGACCAGACTCGGAACTGTAACCACCATTGCCGTAGCTCCTTCAAATTCAAATGTAATTATTGCCGGTACTGATGATGCTAATGTATGGATCACTTCAAACAACGGATCTAACTGGACTAAAGTATCAACAACACTCCCATACAGATGGATCACAAGAGTTGCTGTGGATCCTGTCAATGAGAACATTGCTTACGTAACATACAACGGATTGAAATGGAGAGACCCGCAGCCGCATGTATTCCGTACAACGGATAAAGGTTTAAGCTGGACAAATATCAGCGGTAATCTTCCCGACGCACCTGTCAATGCCTTTGCTATTGATCCCGCAAGGCCAAATGTTCTTTTCGTCGGCTCTGATGTGGGAGCTTATGTCAGTTTCAATACAGGTCAGACGTGGCAGTTTCTTGGTCAGGGTCTTCCGATGGTGTCCGTGTATGATATGAAAGTTCATCCTACTGCAAATTACCTTGTTGCAGGAACTCACGGAAGATCAATGTATAAAATTGATCTCGCACAGGTAGTAGGAATAAGTTCAGGTAGTGAAAATATTGCTGCAGATTATAATCTCGGGCAGAATTACCCCAATCCTTTCAACCCAACTACGAATCTGGAATTTACAATTCCGAAATCGGGATTTGTTTCATTGAAAGTATATGATGTGCTTGGTAAAGAAGTTAAGACTTTAGTAAATGAAACCAGGGCGGCAGGTATATATAAAATAAAATTTGACGGAAACAATTTATCCAGCGGATTATATTTCTACAGGCTGGAAAGCGCAGAGTTTGTTGATATTAAGAGAATGATACTTGTTAAATAAATTTTATGTGTTCACTAAGTAAACGGCATTAGCTGATGGAATAGGGATAAGCCCCGGCGGAATTTCGCAGAAATCGATTTATTGACAAATTTAAGTTATAAAACAAAATAAAACATCTGTGGTTATCCTGATAAGTTCAGCATTATCCGCGCGTACAATTTAATATTAAGATTAGTTAATTAAGATTTAAAAGTTCATTTAACAGAAATTCCAAAATAACTAAATTTAAAGAAAATAAAAAAAATGACTACTCTCTCCAAAAATTTTTTAATATCAGCAGTACTCCTGTTTACTTTGCTGATAATCAATAAGGAATCTTATTCAGTAACAGATACCCTCAGAGCAGGTAAAGACAATACTCTTTATGAAAATGATTTCGGGCAGATCAGCAACGGTAAAGGTCAGTATATGTTTGCAGGAACAACTGCCGGCAATCAGATACGCAGAGCTGTAATTTCATTCGGAGTAAAGGATCTGATTCCTCCGGGTGCAGTGATCACCGGTGTAAAGCTGGTTATGAATATGTCAAAGACAATTTCCGGAAGCAAAAGAGTCAAATTATACAAAGCCGCAAAAAACTGGGGTGAAGGAGAATCTGACGCATTCGGTGAAGAAGGCGGCGGAACTGCAGCCGACTATTCAGATGCTACCTGGATTCATACTTATTACGACACTGCATACTGGGACAATCCGGGAGGGGATTATGACGCTACAGAAAGCGCTCAGACAAATGTAGACAATGTCGGATTTTATACCTGGACAGATCCTCAGATGACGGCAGATGTACAGGCCTGGATTGATAATGTATCACCCGATTACGGTTGGATCATAATAGGTGATGAGTCTGATTTCGGAACAGCGAAGAGATTTGATACAAAGGACAATCCAAATCCTGCAGTCAGACCAAGACTGATCGTCACTTATACTTTCAACGGTATCGCGATGAGATTAAAGGCATTAACAGAAGGATTAACAGAAAAGGGCGGAATGGTTTCGGATACTTTCAGAGTGTATCTCAGAAATTCATTCTCTCCGTACGCAGTTGTCGATGTTGCAAAATCTTATCATACTTTAGACAGCTGGTTTGTATTCAGCAGTGCTTCTCCCGGCACTTATTATATAGAAGTTGATCAGAGAAATTCTATCAACACGTGGAGCAAGCTTCCCCAGATATTTACAGCCGGATTACCATATAAAAACTATAATTTCACTTCAGCAGCATCACAGGCATACGGAAATAATCTTGTTCTGCAGGATGCTTATTACTGCATTTACAGCGGGGATGTCAATAAAGATAATAATATTAACCTGACTGATGTAATTTCTGTAAGTAATTCTTCAAATGTGTTTCTGACGGGATATGTAGTTCAGGATGTTACGGGAAATAACCTCGTCGATCTCACTGACCTTCTCGTCACATACAATAATGCTACTTTATTTATAATCGAACAAAGACCTTAAAATATATGCTCATATAGTATTGACAGGAAGCTGAAAAATATTTCAGCTTCCTGTTTTATTTTTCTTTAATTCTTTTATCTTTTCGGAAAGCCAGGAAGCCCTCGATATCAGCTTCATCTTATTCATTGTATTCTCGACCTGAAAGAAATCCTTTTTATCAACACCGGTTTTAATTTTTATCAGCATTTTATAGATCTTCAGAAAATTCAGAGCATATTCCCTGTGTATCTTCGGCATCTCTTCGTGATTGCTTATGTAATGTCTGAATTTATCCATTTCAAAAAAAGCTTCTTCGTATTTCTTTGTTTCGTAAAAATTACACAGCTTCAGAATTGCGGAGTCTGAATAGTGTATAACATTCAGATTTTTTAATCCGGAAATGTAATGCAGAGATCTTTCGTAATTTTTCCTGCTGAAAAAAAGCTTGGAATATGAAAGACTCACTTCTGCATTCCGTATTTCTTCTGACAGTTCACCGGAATGATTCTTTATGAATTTTTCTGTCCAGTCTGTTTTTCCGAGAATAATTCCTATCAGCACGTAATTTCTGAAAGTGGTCTGGGAAAATTCATTTTTGTGATCAAGATATATGTTCTGCTTGAGTATCTCATTATAAAGTTTGAACAATTCCGGGTTAAATGTCTTTACACCCTGGTTCTGCCTGAGTATACAATAGTTCGTCATTTTCTTATATGTTTCCGAAACATAATTGTTTTCCATAAAGGATTTCAGCTCTTCAAATAATTTTCTAGCTTCATAATAATTTTTTTCATTATCAGGATTTTTAAATATGTTGAACAGGTAATATTCCAGAACAACAAATTTAAATATCTTTGAATTGCTTTTATATAATTTTTTTAAAAGCAAGTCATCCATCTCAAGCCTGGAAATGATCTCATTGACAAGATTGAATTCAAAACTCCTGTTGGTCTGTTCCTGCTGAAGAAATTCAAATCCAAAATCAAATAAGTTCTTCAGCAGCAGAGCAGCTGAATTTTGTGAGTTCTCGAAGTACTGCCTGTAAGTGCTTTCTGATATCACAGGATCTTTTGAAAATGATAAGTCAAGGCGGTCTAAAAATGACAAATGTATATATTTAGTATCACTTTCCGGCATAGCATCAACAGATTTTTTTGCTGAGTTAAGTCTGTTACTGAAAAGTTTTTTTGATTTGTCATTGTGATAAGCCAGCAGAAGCAATCTGTCCCTTTCAGGTTTATTCTCCCGCAGTGTTTTTTGGATCATGAATTCTTCACCGAGCTTGAATAATTCCGAGAACCTGTTATTCAGTGTCTGAAGGCTGAATCTGGATCCGGGATACAGTTTTTTATAAAGTATCTGCGGGGTTATTTTTTCAAGACCTTTTTTTCTGATCTTCAGAAGTTTGTTCAGGATCTGTATATAATTCCTTCCTCCGGAAAAAAAAACGGAGGATACAAGCTTTCTGAATTCTTTAATCTCTTTCTCTTTCATTGAATCAAGAAGCAGGAAAAATTTAAAATCAGCTATTTTCATTGGGTAAAAATTTATCGCATTATAGGTTATTTTTATTCAATTTTAAATGAAAAACCCTGATTTAATGACCGGTTGTCCGGGTAGAAAATTAGTTTCTCTTCTTTGAACTCAGTCTTCAGATTTAATATTTTTGACAAACTAAAAGTAAACATTTTTTATAATTAAAATTATTTAACCCGAAAAAAATCTATGAAAAAATCAGTTCTGATTTTAATGGTTTTCATTTTTACTTCCATTCAGTCTTATTCGCAATGGACAAGCAATACTTCTGCAAACACATCTATCTGCAGTACTACAGGCGATCAGGCAACTCCGAAGATCGCGACAACTTCCGACGGCGGAAGTTATATAACATGGTTTGACAACCGCGGAGGCAGTTATGCAGTCTATCTTCAGAAACTGAACAAATACGGAGTGGCTCAGTTTCCTGCAAACGGTCTACTGATCAGCAGTAATCCGCAGAGCTCTTCATTACAGGATTTCAATATTGATGTTGATGCTTCTGATAATGCAGTCATAGTATTTACAGATCAGAGAAACGGTTCAACGCTTAATCCGTTTGCATATCTCATTAGTCCGTCCGGAGCTTTTCTCTGGGGACCAAACGGAGTATCCCTGACCGACTCTACAAATATTTCACAGAATGTTCCTGTTGTAGCAGCAACTTCTGACGGCAATTATGTATTTGCCTGGACCTATTCTTCCGGTCCGAGAAGAATTGCTTATCAGAAACTTAATGCTGCCGGTACCCCTCAATGGCTGCCTCTTCCGAAATTAAGAGGTACTGGATCAGAGAATTTTGAATATGCCAGACTGGTAAAGTCTGATGCCGGAAGTGTCATTATGTGCTGGGATGCATATCTGGGATCTATCACAACTTCATCCAGCATAAAATTATTTACTCAGAAATTTTCTCCATCAAATACAAAACTATGGACAATACCACAGGATACAGTTCAGAACCTCGGGAGAATGGCAGGAGTATCTTACATTCCTACTTTGATAAGTGACGGATTTGATGGTGCAGTATATACCTGGGTGGATGACAGAGATGTAAATTCTCGTCAGAGTGCCTGGGTTCAGAGATTCAATTCTGCAGGAGTTGCTCAGTTTCCTAAAAACGGATCGGAAGGTTCGACTCTGAATACTAATAATCATTTCTCACCTTCAACTGCTTATTCAGCTGTGACAGGGGAAACATTTACTTTCTGGACGGAGACAAACGGCGGACAAACACTGGTCGGAGGTTTGTATGGTCAGAAATTCAATTCAGCGGGCGTTCAGCAATGGGGAAGCAGCGGAAAAGAGTTTAAAGCACTTGATAACAATCAGCTTAGTTTTATTTCAGTTTATGCGAAAGATACTAATGTAGTTGTAACCTACTCTGAAACACTTTTTGGGAGCGCAAACACACTGGTAAAAGGCATGGCAACCGGACCATCATCTGAATTCCACTGGCCCGGAAATATTGTTACCTGCGCTTCGTTTTTATCAGGAAAGATCCGAAAGCAGGCAGGCTTTGATCAGAAATCCGGCATGACAGTAATGACCTGGAGCGATAATCGTTCAGGAAGCGGTGATATTTTAGCACAGAATCTGAACCTCGATGGTACGCTGGGAATAATAACTCTCGATGCAACTTTCGGAATTGAAGGAATGTGGAACGGTGCAACACAGGTCCAGGATACAGTCAGATTTTATTTAAGAAACAGCACTGCACCTTATGCTGTAAAAGATTCCTCAATTTCATTCCTTAATTCATCCGGAAACGGATCTGTTTATTTCTCAGCACCGGGAGGAAATTTCTATGTTCAGACTTTACACAGAAGCGCTCTGGAAACATGGTCGGCTTCAGCTATGGCCTTTACTCCGGGAAGCACAACTTCGTTTGATTTTACTACTTCGCAGTCACAGACTTACGGGAACAATTCAGTTTTAACATCCGGAAGATACTGCTCATACAGCGGAGAAGTTATAAAAGACGGAGCAATTGACCTGAGTGATATTATAGCTGTTCAGAATGCAGCAACAGTCTTTACAACAGGCTACGTAGCACCTGATGTAAACGGAGATAATCTTGTTGACCTTACAGATATTCTTATTACTTATAATAACGCATCCAACTTTGTGCTTGTAAGCATGCCATAATAACTTATTTTTTGGGGTAGTGAGGCATAAATGATATTTGTTTATGCCTCTTTTTTTTTTAAAATAATAATCACTTCCCGGGATATTTTATAACTCAGTTTTCACAAACTCAAAAATGATTTATATTGAAAAATAATCCGGTTACATCATCCGCTTTCATTTCATCAATGTGAAAAAGCCTGGCAAAGAAAAAATCGTCCCGGGTACTAGGGATGAAAAATTGCCGGAAATTCTATCTCAATGGAAGCAAAAATCACAACTTCCCGCAAGTTCTTTTCATCGGGAATCGTAAGTCAGACAGGTGATTTTTTACTTAGGCCATTGTTCAGAAATTCTAACCGGCAAATTTTCACATGCAGGATTGTTTTAAAAACAATATAGAGATTCTTTTTTATCCGGATTTCAAATACAATAGTCATTTAAAATTATTCTGGTCATTATTGTTTCATTTTTATATTAAATATTTTTTAGACTTAAATTTAACCGTTTAAGACTATACATTCCTTTAAAATATTTCTTAAAATAAATCCAATTGAAATGAAAACGATATACAGATCAATATTATTTATTGTATTAAGTGCAATAATTATTTTCCCTGATGCAAAAAGTATCGCCTGCACGGATGCAAGAGTCATTGCCAAAGACGGATCAGTCGTAACAGCCCGAAGTATGGAATTCGGATCTCCTATTAATTCCAGACTTGTAATCAAACCTCAGGGAAGCGTTTTCATATCACCTGCTCCCGGAAATACAGCAGGATTTACCTGGGTTTCTAAATATGGTATTGTCTACCTGGATGGGTTTGATATTGACTGCGCGGTGGACGGAATGAATGAAGCAGGTCTCGGGTTCGGGGCTTTATATCTCCCCGGGTTTGCTGAATATGAAAAAATAGAACCAGTAAGAAATAAATATGCGGTATCTAACCTGCAGTTCGGAGTCTGGGTTTTGTCTCAGTATTCTACAGTAGAGGAAGTAAAAGCAGCACTTCCGGGCATTAATGTATGGGGAGAACCGGTAGCAGTTTTTGGAAATGATTTTGTGCCGCTTCATTTTGTGATTCACGATGCAGCAGGAACAAGCATTGTCATAGAATGGGTTGACGGTAAGCTTACCGTATATGATAACACTGTCGGAGTAATGACAAACTCTCCGCCGTATGACTGGCACATGACAAATCTCCGTAACTATATAAGCCTTTCACCGGATAATTCAAATCCCGTAAAGGTCGGAGGAATTACTTATCCGTCTAACGGTCAGGGTTCCGGACTTTTCGGAATGCCCGGAGATCCGACTCCTCCGTCCAGGCTGATACAGACTGTCTTTGCTTTGAATTCAGCAGTCACTCCTGTAAATGCAACTGAAGCTCTTATACTTGCACAGAAACTGATGAACCGCGTAGATCTGCCTGAAGGGCTTGCACGTGATAAATCATCGGGTGAAAGTGATATCACACAATGGGCGGTTTTCAGAGATCAAACTAATAAAGTCTATTATTTCAGAACATATGATGATATGACCTTAAATGCAGTTGATCTCAAAAAGATCAGTCTGACAGCAGGTTCACCCGAGAGAAGAATGCCTGTTACTTCAAACGCACCGACTGTTAAATGGATAGATCAGAATAACATTCCTGCAATGACAAGATGAAAATGAAATAAAAAGACTGTCAATCTCCCTAAGATGAAATTAATAAGGAGACGATGAGTAACAAAAAAATTTATTATAAATAAAAATACCGGAAATTATTTATCCCGGTATTTTTTTTTAATTAATTTTAAAGAATCATTTCCGTGAATTCTTATCTGCATTTTTATAAGAATCATTTGAATTTTTATGTTCATCTTTCCGCGGCTGTTCGGAGTTTTTACTTTCTTTGCTGCTATTCTGTTCTTCTTCTTTAATATTCTCCGGAGGAGGATCATAGACCTTTTGTGATCTGTTCTTATTTGTTTTTTGCTTTTCAGTCTTTTTCTTTACTGGTGGATTTTTTTCTCCGTTGGATTTACTTCTGTCATTTTTCTTTTCATCATTTGAATTTGTAACTGTATTTTCGTCTGCATTTGTTTTTGAGCCATTGGTTACAGAATTTGGTTTCACGTTACGTACAGGTGATGAATTGTTATTCCGGACGGTTGGTTCATTCTTAACTGATTTCACGGGAGAAATTTTCTCCGGCGAAATAATTTCCCCTGTTTCAGCGGATAGTTCTTTTACATCTGGTCCGTGATATTTGAATTTCGGCATTTTAGGATCTGAATAAGATGCTGCCTTAAGCTTCTGCGAATTCTTTAAGATGTTATAATTAATCTCACTGCTGACAATGGTCGTTTTATCAATGTTCTTTGTGAAATCTTTCCTGTTAACAAACACCCAGTTTTTTGGTGAATAGGCAAACATATGATTTGTATAGACATTTCTGTAGCCTCTCCAGTGAACTCTCGGACAGGAAGGATACCAGCCGACATACTGATTATTATGACGCCAGGTCACCCAGTTAGGTGCCCATACATTTCCGGGAAACCAGATCCATCCGTATGCATTGCTGCAATACCATCTTCCGTAATTATAAGGTCCCCATCCCCAGTTATAATTTGACATCCATATCCATCCGTTATAGGTGAAAACCCAGCTTCCGTTGGAATATGGATTCCAGTATGAGTTCATACCGTAAGGTCTCCAGACATAGACCACGTTATCAGTTTCAGGATAAATATCCAGCTCCTCTTCACCTGAAATATTATTCAGATCTCTTATCAGGTCTGATTTCTTTGTTTCCACCCATTCACCGTCCTTAGACAAACTGTCGAATTGTTTTTTGTATATCTCATTCGAATCCAGCAGGTTCTCACCATAATCAATACTGTCTGTCATTACCTGATCTGAATCATAATTCGGCATTTGATTTTCCTGTGAATAAGTGATCTCATTAAAATTCAAAGACATTAAAACTGCAGTCAGCAGGATAAAAAAATTTTTTCTTGTATGCATAGTAATTAAGTTTTTGAAGGTTAATAAAAATGATTAGTCTTTATTCTACAGACACATCACTTCACTCATAAGTTTAATATAAGCTTCAGTTTTGTCAATAAATACAGTGACTAACATGACTTTATTGTCGGGAAATGTCATATCACGGAATTATTTATTCCATTTCAGCCGGATTAGATGCTTTCTATAATGGCACAGTATCTGTTCTATGTGATATGAATTTAAATTACAGTATTATGCAGGACAATCAAAAAGAAATGAATAAAGAAAAAAAATATACTGAATTGATAAATGAGTCAAACCATGAAAAGGACATTCTTGATGATAAAAATACTTTATTAAAAACAATACTTCTGATAATAGGCATTTCGGGAGTTTTTGTATTGCTGGTATTTCTTTTCAACAGGGATTCTGATTATGAAAAGGGAATGGCTTTACTGAATAATAAGAATTATTCTGAAGCTTTAGTTGAATTTCAGAAAGTAGGTCCGGATGATGAGGAATTTAAAATGGCTCAGTCAAAAATAAATTATATAAACGGAATAACCGCTTATGAAAAAGGAAACAGATCAGAAGCTCTAATGCTTTTTACAAAGGTAGAAAAATCAGATCAGTACTACCGGGAAACTAAGCTGCTGATCGAAAAAATAAATTATGACAAAACGCGTGTGGACCTTGAGTCATTAAGCCAGAGGATAAATCTGAATGAAGGTATAGAGCCGTCTGAAAAAAATATTACAGAGACAGATGCCGAAAAGGTAAATGAAGCGGAATCCAATACAGCATTAACAAATAACAATAATAAATCAACAGAACCGCTGCAGAAACTGATATCACAGTTTGAATATCAGTATAAGGCAGCCGAAGCTCCGGGCAGCATTACTAAAAAAGAAAATCTCAGAACAATGGATTCCCTGTATACTTATCATGTCAATTCAAATCTCTCCCGAAAAGGCGATGCAGCTTTGATTGAAATTAAAAGAACTGCAGAATCGTGGATGAAGCTGAGGATAGACCTTGTAAACGAGCTTATCAGAAATAATTCTGATGAAACAAAAACAATCGCCATGATAAAGGAAGAAGGTGACAAGCTCTATTCGAAATTACTGAATCTTCTTAAATCTTAAAATAACTTTAATTGAAAAATTTTATTAACTATACCGAAAGGATCCGGATATGAATCTTCAAATCAAAGCAATTTTTTCCGTCTTTACATTTTTATTTCTGTATAATGTAATTACCGCTGAAGCGCAGGAATACAAAGTAAGCAACGGAGCATCGTCATCGGTATATAATTCAGATATAATTGATTATGACATTCCCAACAGGCTCAGTCCCGGACAGGACTATACCGTGACGATAACAATGGTAAATAACGGGAACGTCAAATGGACCAGAGGAGAAAATTATTTCCTTAAGCTTTACAGTGAGATTGATAATCAGTATCAGTCAGATGTCTGGGGAGTCAGTTCCGTGGAAATTCCTCACGATGTAAATCCTTCTGATAAAGTAATTTTTCTCTTCAGGATCACTGCGCCAAAGACATCAGGAGATTATAATTTTAGATGGGCAATGGCAAAAGATCTTCAGTATTTCGGAGAGTACACTAATAATATAATCAGCGTTAGCGGAAATAATGTATTTACAGCTTCCGAGACCGGCGGAAGTAATTCCGAATTTATAAGCTTCAGCGTGCCGGAAAGAATGACTGCCGGTGAAAAATACAAGGTAAGGATCACCATGAAGAATACAGGAAACACTGTGTGGCAGCCTGCTTCTTCCAACGAATTTATGCTTACACCGGTGGTAATGTCATCGGATGTTACGTACCCAGAATGGAATTCAGCTTCGGTGTTACTGTCAAATCAGGTAGAGCCGGGAAATATTTCTGATATAGAATTCTATGTCACAGCTCCTGTCAATCCCGGGGTTTATAATCTGCAATGGGTAATGAAAAAAGGAAATGCATATTTCGGACAGAAGACAAATACTGCTGTTGTAAATGTCACAGGTAACGCTAATACTTATAATGACACGAAATCATTTAATGCAACGTGCATGGAACAGAAAGTGCCTAACTCAATGCCATTTAATGAGTTCGTAGACATCTCCATTACAATGAGCAACACAGGCAGTAAGACCTGGATAAAAGGACGTGAACAACTCGTAACAATAGATGCAAAAAAATCCGTAGTCTCAATTAATTTATGGAATGTCGGCTATATTCAGCTGCCTGAGAATGTGGAACCGGGAAGTTCGGTCACATTTAATTTCAAAGTAAAACCGACTGAAAGCGGATGGCAGTATTTTCAGTGCAGTATGATGACCGAAGACGGAAATCTATTCGGCAGTCCTTCCCCTTCAGTGGAAGTGATAGTTTCGGCAAAATAAAATTTTCCCGGGTTTAATCTGATAATGAATAATTTAAAACGCAGTCTCTGACTGCGTTTTTGTTTATTTACTGAAGTTTAGAATTTTGTTATTCTGAAGGAACGGAGTGAAGTAAAGCATCCGGAAATAACCGCAATAGAAGCAATAAGATTCTTCGATTCTCTCAGAATGAAAAGAAAATGTTTATTGCATAACTCGAGTCATTTAAGAATATTCAGTAAAATATCTTTTGAATTTTTCTATTGCTTGATTGATCAGCAATACTGTGTCAGTATCAGAAACCATATTAAGAATATGATACAGCTTAGTGACAGGCCGACCAGCGGGGTAAATACTAACACGATTGTTCTCTTCCTTTTTATGTAAAAGTAAGGAACTAAGACCGATGTAATAATAAGCGGTAATGGTAAGCCTGCAAACACAATAAGATATACCCATTCAGGCGGACTTTTAGTACAGCCCATTACCATGACCGAAACCATTAAGATCGCCATGGAATAAATTCCTGCTGCTAAAATCAGCAGAATAAAACCGATCAGTACTCCGGTTATTATCCGTTTCCGGTCATCTGAATTTTTTGGCTCCATCCCTGTTTTTTTTAGAAAAGAACTTACATTAATCATTTCCTTTTTTATAGTGCTAAATCCTTAACCGGTGATTTTTCAGAAACTGTAAATAAATGACAATCCTGAGGGCGGATAAGAAGTATCTGAGTATAAATTTACTTTCACTCTAGTTTTATCAGTTACCTGAAAGATAGTTGTATGTTGAATATGCTTTAGACAATTTATACTAATTAAAAAAATAAAATAAATGAACTATACTGAAGAATTATCAAAACCTTTTGGATTCGGTGATATAATTGAATATTCCGCGAATTCTGTCGTGAGTAAAACGATAATCAAAAAAGCAACTGGCACGGTCACATTATTTTCGTTTGATAAAGGTGAAGGATTAAGCGAGCATAAGGCTCCGTTTGATGCGCTTGTTCAGATCATTGAGGGTGAGGCTGAAATAGTTTTAGACGGAACAGTTAACAATGTGAAAGCGGGAAGTGCTTTATTACTTCCCGCTGATATTCCTCATTCTCTGAAAGCAGTTGCAAGATTTAAAATGCTGCTGACAATGATAAGAAGCTGATTGATCTGCCGGATAAAAAATTAATCTTTTAATTTAATAAATTCTGATACAGCATTTATTCATTAAGATTAAAGTCAGGGAGCTGTTGTGATATCCTGATCAGAGTTAAGGACTCACAAGTCAGTCTTTCTGTTCCAGTTAGAACTTCCGAAATTATCGCCTTCCTGTGAAGTCAGAATAAAATTGTCATTTGAAATGATCTTAATGACAAGATTGCCTTTCTGCATTATCGATCCTTTCGGTACATCAGCCCAGATAAGAGTGAGCACGTCGCCGTTTATTGTGCCGTGTGCTACATTTGACCATGCCGGATTGACACTGACTTCTTCCCCGTACCACCATACCTCATTTCCAATCTGACGGACATAATAGTTTCCGTTCCAGTCACATACAAAAACCCCTTCAATGTTATAGTTTACAGCCGGATTTTTATTCAGGTTTTCCTGTGAGAACGAAATATTATTTGCCAGAAGAACTGCAGAACAAATTGTGAATATTGTGATCATTAATTTTTTCATGGTAATAAAATTTAATGTTAATGAATTATTTTGAAAATCAATCGATCGGTTTGAGACTGTTCAGAATTTTCCGAATGTCATCTTTGTATTTTAAAGCTATGTCTTCAGGTGAGATGTAACTGACCCTGATGATCTTTTTCTCAGGAGTTTCAAGAAGCAGGTAATTAATTTTTTTGGTTTGAATGATCCCTTCTATATCTTTAACCTTTAGTTTGTTGATAACATAATCCTTTATTATAAAAAGGGTATCATCAGGATAAAGTGATTTCAGATCAGTCAGAGATTCTTTGACTGCTTCGTTAAGATCAACTGTATTGGTGATTTCGAACCGGATCTGAAGATTTTCGGATTTGGGCATCAGTAAAAGAAGTATATGTTCTCTTACCAGCCAGTTGTCGGGATACCAGAAACAGATATTCCCGTTTGTATAATTGAAGTAATTACCCTGTGAATATGCAGAAGATAAAAACAGTAAAATGAAAAACAGAGTAATAACCGTTTTAAATATGTTTTTCATGGCGGTAATTTAAAATTGATAAAGAACATTTATTTCAGTGTAAATTTATTCTGTGAATGTTCAAATTTAAATTCAATTATAAATCACTGCTTTCCGAAGTGAATTATGTTTCAAATAATTTTGCTGATATTTCCAATTGCAAGAAAGAGGAATGTTATTCTTTTTAAAAACAGGGAGCTCTGTCGGAATACCTGTTGTTGAAAGAATTTTGTTAGACTTAAGACTCCCCCGGCTAAAAGAGAGCTTATAATATTGTAAGCGGATAACGCTTATCTTTTTCGAAAAATCATGGATTAAAATACAGGGTAATTTATTTAAAATTGAATTAGAATCTTTATAATGGTAATTTACCCCAGTTTAATTTAAAAATTATGTCAAAGATCATATATCACGGCCATTCTTTTGTAGAATTACACATTAAGGAATACACTATTTACATAGATCCGTTTATTTCGGAAAATCTGCCTTATATATCAGGAAACCCTCTCTGCGACATTAAGCTGGAAGATGCAAAATGCAATTATATTATTCTCACTCACGGACACGCTGACCATTTCGGTAGCACAATGGATCTTGCAAAAACAAGCGAACTTACAGTAATTGCTACGGCTGAGCTTGCGGATTATCTCGGAGCGCGTGATGTAAGAAACCATGCGATGAATATAGGAGGAGCTTATCAGTTTCCTTTCGGAAAAGTAAAACTGACTCTTGCGCATCATTCTTCTTCCACTCCGGACGGAACTTATGCTGGGGATCCTGCAGGCATTCTTATTCATACAGCCGATAAAACTATCTTTCACGCAGGGGATACTGCTCTTTTTTATGATATGAAACTGATCGGCGAAACAAATAAAATAGATTATGCTTTTCTGCCTATCGGTGATAACTTTACAATGGGAATCGATGATGCAGTAAAAGCAGCAGAGTACCTGAATGCTGATTCCGTAATTCCGATTCATTATAATACCTTTGATGTGATAAAAGCCGATGCAAATGATTTTAAAAGAAAGATCGAATCCATAGGGAGAAAGTGTTATATTATGAAGCCGGGAGAGAAGCTTAGCCTGTAGAGTTAATTGAGTTAATTGAGTTAATTGAGTTTGTGGAGTTAATTGAGTA
>WBZU01001264.1_pt1 | contig 19381 bp, 16 predicted proteins | sample 5204311 | NCBI WGS metagenome assembly WBZU01 (sample SAMN12344359, study PRJNA552823) | activated sludge metagenome | biome: Activated sludge suspended growth; feature: Nitrification reactor; material: Wastewater; isolation source: activated sludge from nitrification reactor of wastewater... | reverse complement strand
GACTCAGTATTGATGCCCCGTTCATCGCCGTTCGGCAACTTTTCAATCCCCTTGGGTTTGCCGAAGTAAATACCGCCGGTGAGTTCGCGGATCACTAGAATATCAATTCCCTCGATCACCTCTCGCTTCAACGTCGAGGCATCGATCAGATTCGCATAGACCTTCGCCGGCCGCAGATTGGCATAGAGTCCCAGCGCCTCCCGGATACCGAGCAACGCACGTTCGGGCCGTAACGTATAGTCCAACCCTTCCCATCGAGGGCCTCCTACGGCCCCAAGTAGGACCGCATCGCTCTGCTTCGCCAATGTCAGCGTATCGTTCGGCAACGGCACACCAACCTTATCGATCGCCTGCCCACCGATATCGCCCGGAGTAAATTCGAATGAGTGCCCGTACTTTTCCGCGACGACTTTCAGAACCTTCACGGCTTCGGGAACGATCTCGCGTCCGACTCCGTCTCCTGCCAATACCGCAATCTTCGCTTTCACTGCGTACTCCTTTTCGTGGCTTGATGGCCGATAACTTACTCCAATACAGTTTCGTCTTCACTCCGCCATGCAGGATCGACCAGACAAAGAAACTCGATGTCCGTCGTTCCGACATTTTCCAGGTACTGTTGTCCTCCCGGCGGCACATAGACTGTCGTGCCCGCTTCAACCGGCATGACCTGATCATCAATGGTCAGTTGCCCTGTTCCGGCAATAAAGTAATAGACTTCGGACGAGGCGAGAACATGCCGTTTCGATCGATGCCCGGGGCTTAACGTCCCATGGGCGAGACTGTACCCAAGGTTGAGCTGGTGCTTCGCAGGGTGGAAAATCTCCCGCAAGCGCGTATGGTCGCCGGCCAGAAATTCCGGACGATCCGCCGGTGTCACTTTAAACAAGGGCACGCTCCCTTCCCACCTTGATCCTCGTGGGGGAGGGAAACTCTACCGTGAGGTTCAGCGTCAAATCAAGTTGACCTTCTGCTCCCCCTGCGCTTGTTTTGCCGCCAAATAGGCCAGTTTATTCAACGCGCTCAAATAGGCACGTGCGGATGCCATGATAATATCCGTATCGGCGCCATGACCGGACACCGTTCGACCATCCTCTTGCACCCGAACAGATACTTCACCCTGAGCATCGGTCCCACCAGTAATCGCCTTTACCACATACATCAGCAACTTGCTCTTCGTCTGTGTAATCGCCGCAATCGTTCGATAGACGGCATCCACCGGCCCATCGCCCGTCCCTGCCTGCGTGACGGCCCTACCGTCGATCTCCAATTCAACCGTAGCGGTTGGAGCGCGATCCGTCCCACTCGCAACATGAAACGATTTCAGCGTAATGCGATCCGCCATCTTCGCCAATTCTTCCGATACAATCACTTCCAGATCTTCTTCAAAGATCTCTTTCTTTTGGTCCGCTAATTTTTTAAACCGCTCGAATGCATGGTTCATCTCGTCTTCACTGAGTTTGTACCCCAACTCCTCCAAGCGCTGCCGAAAGGCATGGCGCCCCGACAGTTTTCCCATCACCATTTGACTTTCGACTAACCCGATTGACTCCGGGCGCATGATTTCATACGTCGTCTTGTCTTTCAGCAGACCATCCTGATGAATCCCGGACGTGTGGGCAAAGGCATTCGCTCCCACGATCGCTTTATTGGGTTGTACGACCATCCCTGTGATCTTGCTCACCAAACGGCTGGTCTTTGCGATCTCCTCGGTCCGAACCTGCGTATCGGCCTGGTAAAAATCTGTTCTGGTCCTGAGCCCCATCACGACTTCTTCCAGCGAGGTATTCCCCGCACGCTCTCCGATGCCGTTGATCGTGCACTCCACTTGCCCAGCCCCATTGGCGATCGCCGCCAGGCTATTTGCAACCGCCATCCCAAGATCATTATGACAATGGACCGAGATCACCGCCTGTTTGGCATTCGGCACCTTGTCACAAATCCCTTTGATGAGTGCACCGAACTCTTGTGGGACCGCATAGCCGACCGTATCGGGGATGTTGATCGTACCAGCCCCAGCGGCAATCACCGCTTCAATCACTTCATAGAGATAGGCAGGATCGGACCGGCTTGCATCCATGGGAGAAAATTCAACATCCTCGACATACCCTCGCGCCCGCTGGACCATCTCCACGGCTCGCTGCTTGGCCTGTTCCCTCGTCATCCGAAACTGATGTTTGAGATGAATATCAGATGTCGACAAAAACGTATGGATGCGAACCTTCGGCGCGCCCTTCAAGGCTTCCCATGCCCGATCAATATCCTCGGGACGAGCCCGTGCCAAGCTGCAGATCGTCGGCCCCTCCACCTCTTGCGCAATGCGCCGGACCGCCTCAAAGTCACCAGGCGAACTATAGGCAAATCCAGCCTCAATTATATCGACGCCGAGCCGTGCCAACTGTTTCGCCACCATGACCTTTTCTTCCACATTCATACTGGCCCCAGGCGATTGCTCACCATCTCTCAAGGTGGTATCAAAAATTCTGATCATGCGTGTCATCTTTGACCTCCGATACAAGCTGCTCAAAAAGTCCTTCCGGCAAGGCCGCAAGGAGCGAGCATCCCGAGACGTACGCGTTTGGTACGTTGAGGGGCTCGAACGACTGAGAACGCAGCCGGAAGGCTTTTTCAGCAGCTTGCAAAAAGAAAAAGCCTTCATCCCGTTAGACCCAGGGACGAAGGCTTGAGGCACTCCGTGGTACCACCCTGATTTAGCCTGAAGATCGCCTGACCTTCAGACCCTTCTTTCTGCCTCTTACGGAGGCAAGACGGAGTCTCTTACTTCCTGTTCGGAGACTCAGCTCAGAGGCGAGTTCAGCGATATCTAGGCTGGCTTGCACCACCCGCCAGCTCTCTCTTTAGCATGTTGAAACCGGTTCCCCGCTGCGTTCTTGCATCGTACAAAGGCTCAACGTACATCTCCAAGCATACGCCTCGCCTTTTCACTCGCTGCGGCCTTGCTGGATACCCGCTTTGACATTCTGTGCTCTAGACCGTTCGCCTACTACTCCTCGTCCTAGCCATCCACACCCGCTTCGGTTTTCCCCTCTGTCGTTATGGGTTTGATTCAACTGGCGGCAAGTCAACTTTCCCGCCACTTCGTTTCCCGGAGGCCGGAACCAGCAGTCCAACGATCTTTTCAACCGGTCCCATCAGGGCATAGCCGGCAAACACCACGAAGACCATGACAGCTGGCCACGCGGCGACCATCATCAGCGCCAGAATCCCCCAGACCAGATAGGTGATCTGGCGATGCCCTTTGAACTTCAGATCCTTAAAGCTACGATACTTGATCGTGCTGACCATTAGAAACGACAGCCCTAACGTCATCAATAGAACTACAATCGAGCGGACATCCGTTCCCATTTTCATGATGTAATGGTCCAGGACGACCAAGGACGCCACAACGCCCGCAGCAGCGGGAATAGCCAACCCGGTAAAGTACTTACCGTCTGACACAGCCACCGTGGAGTTGAACCTCGCCAATCGGACGGCTCCCATCGCGACATAGGCAAACATCACGGCCACACCGAACGTACCATGCCCACTGAGCGCCCAGGAATAGATCAAGATCCCCGGGGCCACACCAAACGACACGACATCAGAAAGCGAATCATACTCCAAACCGAACTGGCTGGTGCTGTTGGTCAGCCGAGCTGACTTTCCATCCAGGACATCAAAGATCATGGCGACTAACACCGCGATCGCGGCTTCCAGGTAGTTGCCGTTGAAGACCGATAGAATGGCAAACACCCCACAAAACAAGTTGCCCGTCGTGAAGAGGTTGGGGATCAGGTGCATCGCCGCCTTCCTCCGCTTTCCTCCCTTTCCAAACGAACTTCTAAAGCTCGCTGTTTTCATGGCAACTCTCCTAGGATAGTTTCACCACCTTTCACCCGCTGCCCGACAGCCACCCGAAGAGTGGTGCCGATGGGGAGAAAAGTATCCATGCGCGACCCAAACCGAATCAGCCCATATCGCTCACCCCGACTAGCGCGTTCCAGCGGCGCGATCCAACAGACGATGCGCCGAGCGATCAGCCCAGCTACCTGCACACACAAGACCTTGATCCCTTCATCGGTCTTGATCATCAATGCATTCTGCTCATTCATGAATGTGGCTTCTGGCTTACTCGCGACCATGAACAACCCCGGCTGATACTGCACATTTTCAATCGTTCCGTCGCAGGGCAGTCGATTGATATGCACGTCGAAGACATTCAGGAAGATCGTCACCCGCAGGCTCCGTTCCTTTAGATACCGCGGCTCAAACTCTTCTTCGATCGCGATCACTTTACCATCGCCGGGCGCGACGATGAGGTTCCGACCTTGCGGGATCACTCTGGCCGGATTTCTGAAAAACCAGGCCGAAAACAACGTTGCAATGCCACCGAGGAACGCGACGAAGGACCAACCCAACAACCCCGTCAACAGTGTAACGCCTGCCGGAACCGCGATGAAGGGAATTCCTTCTTTTGCAAATGGAACGCCGACTGCACGATCCGCCATGGAGCCGCCTCAGTTCTTCACAAGAGATGTTCAAACCGGCCGTCCAGCGAGGCCGCAGGGAGTGAAAAGGCGAAGCGTACGTGGTTATTGTACGTTGAGCCTTTGAACGATGCGAGAACGAAGCTGGTGGTTGGTTTCAACATCTCTAGTTTTTCGTTTTGTCGACCAGCTGATCCTTCTTGAGCCACGGCATCATTCCCCGCAGCTTGGCCCCCACTGCTTCGATGGGATGCGCCTCCCCTTTCGCAAGCAACGCATTGTAGACCGGTCGATTGGCCTGATTCTCAAGCACCCATTCCTTGGCAAACCGCCCGGTCTGAATCTCGTCGAGAATCTTCTTCATCTCCTGCTTCGTTTGCTCGGTCACGACCCGTGGACCGCGAGTCACATCGCCATACTTCGCCGTCGTGCTGATCGAGTAGCGCATATTCGCAATGCCCCCCTGATAAATCAGATCGACGATGAGCTTCACTTCGTGCAAACACTCGAAATACGCCATCTCAGGGGAGTATCCAGCTTCAATCAGCGTCTCGTAGCCCGCCTGAATCAAAGATGTGAGACCGCCACACAACACCGCTTGCTCGCCAAAGAGATCCGTCTCGGTCTCCTCACGGAAATTGGTCTCGATGACACCGGCACGCCCACCACCGATCGCACTCGCGTACGCCAAGCCAACCTGCTTGGTCGTCCCGCTGGGATCCTGGTGAATCGCCAACAGGCAAGGCACGCCGCTGCCCTTCGTATATTCAGAACGAACAAGGTGTCCCGGGCCTTTCGGCGCCACCATGAAGACATTGATGGAGGCAGGCGGTACGATCTGCCCAAAGTGAATATTGAAGCCATGACCGAAGGCGAGATAGGCCCCTGGCTTGAGATTGGGCGCAATGTCTTGCCGATAGATGGCAGCCTGAGCTTCATCAGGCGCCAGGATCATCACGACATCGGAAGCCTTCACGGCATCGGCAACAGGCATGACTTTGAGTCCGCTCTGTTCAGCCTTTTTCCAGGACGCCCCCTCACGCAGCCCGATCACCACACTGACTCCGCTTTCCTTCATATTCAAGGCATGTGCATGGCCCTGACTTCCATAGCCGACCACGGCTACCTTCTTGTTTCGAATCTGTTGAAGATCAGCATCCTTATCGTAGTAGATGTTCATGAAACACCCTTTCCATGTGTCAGCCTAGAGCGACGTTCTTTCATTACGCAGACCATCATTCGCGAGCAAGTTTTTTCGCCTGGACGGCAGCCTGACGAACCGGCTCCCGCGCAACAGCGACTCGACCGGTGCGGACCAACTCTTTGATTCCAAGCGGCTGAAGCAAATTAATGATTGCTTCAATCTTCTTCGGGTCTCCGGAGACTTCGATCGTATAGGTCGTCGGCGTCGAATCGATCACGTTGGCACGGAAGATATCGACGATCCTCAGCGCCTCGGCTCGATCCACATCCTTCGTGTGAACCTTAATGATTGCGGTCTCTCGCGAGACAAACTCCGTTTCATTGAGGTCGACCACCTTGATCACATCGATCAGCTTGTTCAGTTGCTTCACGATCTGCTCGATGATCCGTTCGTCTCCCGAGGTCACAATCGTCATCTGGGACATGGAAGGATCCAGCGTCGGAGCGACCGACAAACTCTCAATGTTGAACCCTCTCCCGCTGAACAATCCCGCAACCCGGGATAACACTCCAAACTTGTTTTCAACGGTCACTGAAATAATATGTTCCATTCTCAACTCAAAGAGCTTATAGCCGATGGCTTATGGCTCGGAGCCGACTACGGTCTCCCCTTTCTGCCATCAGCGATACGCCTTACGCTCTCACTCCTATGCGGTTAGAACCGTATCCTTGTCTTCCGGCGTCACTTTAGCGCCACCGGACTGTTTCATCTTCAACTCTGGCGGATCTTCCAAGATCATCTCATGGTTGCACCCGCCGGCAGGAATCATCGGATAGCAGTTCTCATAGGGATAAGTCGGGACATCCACAATGACCGGCTTATCCGTTGCCAGCGCTTCTTTCAGAATGGCATCGAGATCGCCGACCTTCTTGACCCGCAACCCCACCGCCCCATAGGCGTCTGCCAACTTGACGAAATCCGGCGTCGTTCCCAGATTGCTCGACGCATATCGCCCGTTGTAAAACAGGTCTTGCCACTGCCGAACCATGCCGTGAAAGCCATTATTCAGGATGATGATCTTCACCGGCAATTTGCTGATCACAGCCGTAGCCATTTCCTGCATGTTCATTTGAATACTGCCATCTCCTGCAATACAGAGCACCAGGCGATCCCGGAAGGCTGCTTGCGCCCCCATCGCTGCAGGAAATCCGAACCCCATCGTACCCAGCCCGCCTGAGGTCAACCACCGGTTCGGTCTGGCCAGCTTGAAATACTGGGCGGCCCACATTTGGTGCTGACCGACATCGGTGGCGACGATCGGATCCCGATCTTTCGTCAACTCATACAACCGCTTGACCACTTGCTGCGGCTTGATCGGTCCATCGTTATCCTGGTGATAGGTCAAGGGATGGGCCCGTTGCCATTCTCGGATCTGATCCCACCAGGGTTTGCGAAGAGCTTTTTGCTCACCATTGACCGTCGCGCGTAAAATCTGATTCAACTCACGCAGCACCGTTTTGCAATCACCGACGATCGGGATATCGACATGAATATTTTTCCGAATCGATGTCGGGTCAATATCGACGTGAATCACCTTCGCATGAGGGCAGAACTCCGACACCTTGCCCGTCACCCGATCATCGAACCGTGCCCCAATGGCGATCACCAAATCGGAATAATGCATGGCCATGTTGGCTTCATAGGTCCCGTGCATTCCCAGCATCCCTAAGGACAGCGGATGCTCACCTGGAAACACTCCAAGCCCCATCAAGGTCATGTCGACCGGGATCTGCGTCATCTCGGCCAACTCGAGTAGCTCTTGCGATGCGCCAGAAAACACAACTCCACCCCCGACATAGAGAATCGGTTTCTTGGCCTTCATGATGGCTTCGGCAGCCTGCTTGATCTGCCACTTATTCCCGTCTACCGTCGGGTTATAGCCGCGGATTGAAACCGACTTGGGATAGACGAACTCCGCCACATTCTGAGAGACGTCTTTGGGAATATCGACGAGTACCGGACCTGGCCGCCCGGTCGTGGCGATATAAAACGCCTCCTTTATGGTGGCGGCCAAATCGTTCACATCTTTCACGAGGAAATTATATTTCGTGCAGGGGCGGCTCAGCCCTATATTGTCTGCTTCCTGAAATGCATCATTCCCAATCAAGTTCGTCGGCACCTGGCCGCTAAAACAGACCACCGGGACCGAGTCCATATAGGCATCGGCCAACGCCGTGATCACGTTGGTCATCCCAGGGCCAGAGGTGACCAGACAGACACCCGCTTTTCCTGTCGCCTTGGCATAGCCTTCCGCCATATGCCCCGCACCCTGTTCATGTCGCGTCAAGATCACTTCAACATCTTTCTGCTGATGGAGCGTATCGAAAATCTTCAATACGACTCCGCCTGGAAGCGCGAACACGGTTTTCACCCCTTCCCGTTTCAGGCATTCGATGAAGATTTCAGCACCGGTGAGTTTCATGACACTCCTCCCTCCGACCGCATGTGTAGAAGGCCTCCGATCGATCGTGAGACCTTACAACAGCACCCCTGGCGGAAGCACGCATCATCGTGCACAAATGTGTTTGAAATCAAGGGGAAAGATTTCTGATCCTAGCATTCCCACATATGAGCGTCAATATAGCCCCGTCGACACCCAGTGGCCGAGCAGCAAGAGGTATCGACGGCCCAGAGAGACTCTCGCTGAAGAAAGTGCGTGGATAGAAGGCCTATAAGCCGGATTCTGTCCCACAAAGAAGTCTCCCCCTTTGCATGGATGATCATTTCTCTGGGATTCGAGTTACCTCGAACCTCAAGCGACCTACCCGAAGACCTCGACCGGGCCAGTCGGCGTACCGTAGTCCGTAAGGAGCACGGCACCTGTCTTCCTATTTGGCCTTGCACCAGGCGACGCTTACCGTGCCGGTGGTGTCACCACCCCCGCGGTGGGCTCTTACCCCACCGTTTCACCCTTACCTGATCCGCAGCAACCAGATGGGATCCCGTTGCCTTGGCCATCGGCGGTTTGTTTTCTGTGGTGCTGGTGTCGGATTACTCCGCCTGGGAGTTACCCAGCGCCCTGCCCATGGAGTCCGGACTTTCCTCTCGGAGCCGAAGCCCCGAGCAACCATCCAGCCTTCCGCCCACGCTGAGTCAGTATAAAGAATGGCTCCGGTCAGCCACAAGCAGGCCCCAACTTTCCAAAGACGACTGGCGACAACCACCCATGGGTTTACCTGCTCCCAACATCCGGAAGTGGAGTAGTCGGCATGGGCGTTCGCTTCTGGTAAATCTCCATCGCCTCGGGCATCCATTCTTTGAGTTGCTCGATCCGGGTGTCATGGTTCGGGTGGGTGGACAAGAATTCCGGCTGCTCCCCGCCGCCAGACTGTGCCATTCGCTCCCAGAGAGCAACGGACTCGCGTGGGTCATACCCGGCATCGGCCGCGAGAAGGATGCCGATATAGTCCGCTTCCGATTCATGTTTCCGACTAAAAGGCAGCAACACACCCACCTGTGCACCGACGCCAAGCGCCCCCATCGCCGCCTGGCCAAGTGCAGGATTCTTGCTCCCAATCCCAATGGCCGCCCCTATGACCTGCATGCCGATATTCGCCGCTTGCCCCTGGCTCATTCGCTCCGCGCCATGACGAGCCAGGGCATGCACCACTTCATGACCCATGACTGCCGCCAACCCAGCCTCCGTCTTCGCCATCGGGAAAATGCCGGTGTAGACCGCCATCTTTCCACCTGGGAGTGCAAACGCATTGGCCGTCTTATCGTCTTTGATCACCGTCACTTCCCACTGGAACTGTTGGGCCATCTCGGCATACTTCGACCGTTTGGCCGCTTCAACAATACGAGCGGCCACCCGTTTGACCGGTTCAATCTCGCGCGGATCCTGTGAGGGATGCATTTTAGGATCGCTTTTCACCTGGTTGTACGCCTGCGCGCCCATCTGCATTTCTTGCCCCACTGAGGACATCAACAGTTGTCTTCGACCGGTATAGGGGTTGGTCTCACACCCCACCAAGCCAACTCCTCCTGCAATCAAACAGGCTATCGTGATGGCACGGGTGAATCGTCGAGTCTGCATATTCATTCTCCAGAGAATACTCGTAACCCCATCCATGCATGATTGACCAACATGGATTCGATTGATAGATTACCGTCCCCCAAGCAAGATTTCCACCTAGCGTACAGGAACAGCATGAGCGAGCTGCGTTCTCACAACCAGATTGAGCGTATCGGCATCGACGAATCGGGAAAGGGCGATTACTTCGGTCCGCTCGTCATCGCCGCCGTGTTTGTGGATGCGACCACGCAAGGGGAACTACGTTTGATGGAGGTACGAGATAGCAAAAAAATTTCCGATGGGCGTGTACTCGAAATGGCCCCCGACATCAAGACTATTTGTCCACACAGCGTCATCGCCATCGGACCGCAGAAGTACAACGAACTCTACGCCAAGATCAAAAATCTAAATCGCCTGCTTGCCTGGGGCCATGCCAAAGCTCTGGAGAATCTTCTGGAACGAGGCGTGACTTGCGAGCGAGCAATCTCCGATCAGTTCGGCGATGAGCGATTGATTCTGAATGTGCTACAAGAAAAGGGGCAAAAGATTACGCTGGAACAACGACCGAGAGCAGAATCTGATCTGGCCGTCGCAGCTGCATCGATTTTGGCTCGGGCCGAGTTTCTCATTCGCCTCAAACGGCTTTCCAGCGAGGTAGGTACTACGCTACCCAAGGGCGCCTCGCCCGCCGTCGAACTTGCCGCGAAGATGGTCGTGAAGAAACATGGACAGGACCGGTTGGGCACCATCGCCAAGCTGCACTTTAAAACCACGAAGGCAGTACTGGCAAAGCTGTTCTAAACTTTTCACCTCGGTGATCTTCGTCAAAGTCAGAGTCTCTCACCCCGTCATCGTCTTGTGTTCAATAAGACACTTTGAGTAAGTTACGGAGTTCCGAAGAGGAGTCGCTCATGAATATCTTCCACGTCATGCTATTGGCCATTGCGGCCCTACAGACCGCATGTGTTGGCCACAGAACGTATACCGAGCAAGAACAGCTCGCTCTCGCCAAGACGAAAACGATCTGGGTTGATGTTCACAGCGATACTCGATCGCTCCCACCCGGAACAACGAGCATCATCGAGAGGGTTACAGTCGACGTCAAAGGCAAACTCACGCAAGCAGGATTCACCGTCGTCCCAGATCAGTCCACAGCCGATGCCGTCCTGCAACTGGCCTATGATTTTTCGGATAGAAGACGCCAAGACGAGCTCTCAAGCAGCTACGAGAGCACGTATCGACATGATGCCCATTCCATTCACGTCGGTGTAAGTCTGGATCATAAACAGGTGGGACACCTGTTGTGGCATGGCGAGTCGATCATGCCACCATACGATTTGAATCTCTCTCGTTCCGATATCATCAGGCACATTGATTCGGATATAATGCAGGCGCTCTTCAAATCAACGACGCCCGCCAAACACTAACTTTGATCAGAGAGAACAACGAGGGCAACCACCTGAACCACCGCGAGCAAATGTCGGAACACGCCGGCACCCACTCCCCGAAGACACCTCACCCACCACTGAGCTTACCGCGAAGATCATCATTGAAAAATATGGGGAAAACCGGCTCGGCACCAGACCGTTTCATGATGAAACACGCCGACTCCTCAACGTGTCTTCACAACTTGCACATATCTCAGCGCATTCGCGGCCGCATTTCATACGACAAAAGATGAGACCAGCTGGAACGAGTCGCATGAAGCAAAAGCCTCTTACCATCATGCCAAAAGGAGAGTAAGATCCTCCTACCGTTCTCCGTCGATGGACTATGGCAGCCTCCCTTGACCATATTCACCCCGGCACCCCGATGGGTGCCAATCTGATTGCCGACGGCGCAACGTTCAGGGTCTGGGCTCCCAATGCCAGGACCGTTCACGTCATCGGGGAGTTCAACAACCGGCTTCGCACCGACGCCGGTTTGCTCACGCGCGATGCGTCAGGCCACTGGCGTGGATTCATTCCCGGGGTCAAGGATCGCCAGCGGTACCTGTTCTATATCGTCGGCGAGGGCAGCGAGGGACCGAAACGCGATCCGTACGCCCGCGAGCTTGAGACCCCTTTCCCCAGTGAGTGTATCGTCCGTACGACCGATTTTCCCTGGCACGAGAACGGGTTCATCACACCACCCTTTCACGAGTTGGTGATCTACCAACTCCACGTCGGCACGTTCTTCACCCCGAACCTGCCTCATAAGGGTGGGACGTTTCTCGATGTCGCTCGCAAACTCCCCTACCTGGCTGAACTGGGCGTGACGGCCCTGCAGCTTCTGCCCATTCAGGAATTTCAAACCAGCTTCAGTCTGGGCTACAACGGCACCGACTATTTTTCACCGGAAATGGATTTTGCCGTAGCGGATGCCGAGCTGCCTCCATACGTCGCCGAACTGAACCGCTTACTCGACGCGAAGGGATTGCGCCGTTATCACGTCGCTGACTTGCGCGGGGAAATGAACCAACTCAAGGCTCTGGTGGATCTGGCCCATCTTCACGATCTGGCCGTCATTCTTGACGTGGTCTACAATCATGCGGGCGGCGAATTCGGAGACCAGAGCCTCTACTTCTTCGATCGCCAAGATCCGGCAGGAGGACACCGGCACTCGCTGTATTTTTCCGACAAGGGCCATGCAGGCGGGCTCGTTTTCGATTACGCCAAACCAGAGGTGCGTGATTTTTTGATTCAGAATGCCAAGTTCTTTGTCGACGAATATCGAGTCGACGGCTTTCGCTATGATCAGGTCAGCGTGATCGACCATGATGGTGCGCCACATGGGTGGCGCTTCTGCCAGGACCTCACCTCCACGCTGCACGCGCATCGACCTTCAGCCTTGCATCACGCCGAGTATTGGGACGTGAATCCCTATGCAGTGAAGCCAGCCCCGGAAGGGGCCGGGTTCGATATGACCCTCACTGACGGCTTCCGTATCGCGATCCGCAACACGATCGGGAACGCAAGCCTACCGGATGACCGTCCGCTCGACATGACGGGCCTCGCACAGGCTCTCTGGCCTGAAGGGTTTCGTGAGCAGTGGCGTTTCGTGCAGGGTCCGGAAAATCACGACATCGTCTATCGAGAGCGGGAGCAGCGCGTTGCTCGACTTGGTGATCCGGCCAATCCCCGTTCCTGGTACGGAAGGAGCCGCTCTCGTGTAGCGACAGGCCTCAGCCTGACGGCTCCGGGGATTCCGATGCTGTTCATGGGCCAGGAATTTCTAGAGGACAAACAGTGGGCGGACGATTTCGTGTCCCACCATGATCTGCTCCTCTACTGGGCAGGCCTGGATCAGGGCGACAAGCAGATGCTGGACCACGTGCGGTTCGTCAGAGAGTTGCTCGCCCTTCGGCGCCGATCACCCGGGTTGCGCGGACAAGGCTTTCGTGTGGTGCATGTGCATGATCAGAGCCGTGTGCTGTCATTCCATCGCTGGGTCGAGGGTGAAGGTCACGACGCAATCGTGGTCGTGCACCTGTCGCCCTTTCATCGGTTCGAATACCGTATCGGCTTCCCCTCCAGCGGAGAATGGCGCGAAGCGTTCAACAGCGACGTGTACGAGAACTGGGTCAATCCAAGCGTGGTCGGCAACGGCGGACGAGTGGCTGCGGATCCACATCCCTTGCATGGCTTCGGCTCTTCTGCAGCTCTAGTCCTTCCAGCCAACAGCATCCTGGTCTTCACCCGATAACGCTGTTCAAGATATAGCTAAACCAAATAATTATGATTATAGTGGCAGGATGGCCTATTCACGAGATTTTCGCCGTAAAGTCGTGGCCGTTCGGAACAAAGAGGGGCTGACGATTGCGGAGGCCGCTGCCCGGTTTGATGTGGGGAGTGCCAGTGTGGTGCGGTGGATCAAGACCGTGGAGCGCAAGCCGCAAGGGCATCGGCGCCGCAAGATCGATCTGGAGGCGTTGCGCAAGGATGTCCTAGCGTATCCAGATGCGTACCAGCACGAGCGGGCGCAGCGTTTCGGTGTGGCGCAGAACGCCATCTTTGTCGCGCTGAAGAAGCTGCCGCTAACCTATAAAAAAAACGCTTCGTCACCCCAAGGCGGACGAAGAAGAACGGTGCATCTTCCGAAATAAAATTGCGGCGTATGGTTCACAGCATCGGACGATTGTGGACATTGACGAGAGCGGCTTCGCCCACGACATGCCGCGGCGGCACGGTTATGCGCGTGCAGGGCAGCGGTGTCACGGCGTGCACAACTGGCACGCACGCGGACGGACCAACGTGATCGGCGCGTTGATCGGGAAGAACCTGCTGACGGTTGGGTTATTCGATGCCAACGTGGATGCCGATGTCGTTACCGGCTGGGCACGGCAAGATCTGCTGCCCAAACTGCCCCCCGCATCGATCATCGTGATGGATAACGCCACGTTCCACAAACGACTGGATACACAGGAGGCTATTGTCCACGCAGGGCATACGCTTGAATACCTGCCGCCCTATAGCCCAGACCTTAATCCGATCGAGCATAAATGGGCGCAAGCCAAATCCATCCGCAGAAAATCGGGGGCCTCTGTCGAGGAAATCTTCACCCGATCACACCTTGAATCATTTTTAAGTGGTTAAGCTATACTGCTTCTTTTTTCCTCGGGCATCCTACGCAAGAGACAAGGCGGGTCGAAGAATCGTTGCGCTTATTGCGGCATCGTGATCCTGTCTTGCAATCAACCTGTGCCTTGCCGATTATGGATTTATCCCATGAACTGGAGTCAGGACTGATCTCATACCGCTGTGGCACAGGAGGGTCGATACCTGCGGATCCCGCTCCTGAAAGGCTAGAACCTATTCTTAGACCGACTCCCCCACTTCCATATCCGCTTTTCTCGCTTCACTGAGGGCCGAAGTGGATTCTTTCGCCGGTTCGCCTTCCCAGTAGAGAATCCGTCTACAATAGGGGCAGAGGTGGAGATCATCTGATCGCCTCACCTGAGCGATGAGCTGGGGCGGGATCTGCAAGCGACACCCAACACACATGCCATCACGGACGGCGGCTAAGGGCTGATCCTTTCTGGTGGCCTTCACCTGATTGTACCGGTCCAGGAGGCTCTTCTCCACTTTCCCAGCCGCGTCTCGATAGTCGGCTTCCAGTCGTGCCAGTTCTTTCGCCAGCTCCTTGTCCTGCGTGTCCAACCCCTGTTTTTCCTGACTGAACACACTGTCCTGCGCTTGTTTTTTCTCCTGCAGCTCCTTGGCGACCTTTTGGAGTTCATCAATCTTTTCCATCGCCAGCAAAATCTTTTCCTCAAACTCGCCCCGCTTTTTGTTCGCCAATTCGAGCTCAAACAAATGTGCCTGATACTCTTTGTTGGTCTTCAGACTCGCTGCATGTGATTTCATCTTCTCCGTCTGCACTTCGTGCATTTCGAGATCCTTCTCATGCGCGCGTCGTTCCTTGGTAGCCGCATCGACTGCGGCTTTCGTATCAGCCAGGGCCTGGGATAGTTCTCGAAGCGGAGTTTCGGCCACGTGGAGACGTTCGGGGATTTTTCTTCGAATCTCCGTGATCTCCATGATCCGGAGATCCAGCTTTTGTAATTCGATAAGTGGGGATAGTTTCTGATTCACCGTATCCTTTCCATCAGTGCCGAGGCACTGAAGGCACGAGTAATATCTCCGGCTGGTGGGCCCACTAGGACTTGAACCTAGGACCAGCTGATTATGAGTCAGCCGCTCTAACCACCTGAGCTATGGGCCCTCTTCGGAATGGTCAAAACCAGGATGAGGTCTAGTATAGGAAATGGCCTCGACCGTTCTCCTCACGCCCTCTTCTTGACCTGAGCCTCAGCTTGGAGCGGATTCTAGGCCGACCCTCCGAACGGAGTCAAATCGGGCCTCCGTGAGTCCTATCGTCTACAAACTCTCGACAAAGCTCCGCAGCTTCTTACTGCGGCTCGGATGTCGCAACTTTCTGAGGGCTTTGGCCTCGATCTGCCGGATACGCTCACGCGTCACTTCAAAGTCCTGACCGACCTCTTCCAAGGTATGGTCGGTCGCTTCTCCAATCCCAAACCGTTTGCGCAAGACCTTTTCCTCACGTGGGGTCAAGGTTTCTAATGCGCTGTTGATCTGCCGTTGCAAATCGTAGCGAATGGCCGCTTCCAGCGGCGATACGGCCTTCTTATCTTCGATGAAATCCCCCAGGTGGCTGTCTTCTTCTTCTCCGATCGGTGTTTCGAGCGAAATAGGCTCACGGGCAATTTTGAGGATCTTTCTGACTTTGTCCAACGGCAGATCCATCCGTTCGGCAATTTCTTCCGGCAAGGGTTCTCGTCCCAGTTTTTGCACAAGATGCCGAGACGTGCGGATCAGTTTATTGATCGTTTCAATCATATGCACCGGGATCCGGATCGTGCGGGCTTGGTCAGCGATTGCCCGAGTGATCGCCTGCCGGATCCACCATGTTGCGTACGTGCTGAACTTGTACCCGCGCTTATATTCAAATTTGTCTACCGCCTTCATGAGCCCGATATTGCCTTCTTGAATCAAATCGAGAAATTGAAGGCCACGGTTCGTATACTTCTTGGCGATACTGACGACAAGCCGCAGATTCGCCTCGACCAACTCCGCCTTTCCGCGCTTGACCTTCTCCTCCGCGACATCGAGATGCTTGACCGCATCCTTGATTTCTTCGGCAGGGACCAACGCTTCTTCGGCCTCCAGCTGCCGAACTCGTGCCTTGGCGGCTTGGTACACCTTGCGAATCTCCAGCAAGGCCTCCTCCGACACGCCGGTCTTCCGCTTCACCGCCAGAAAATCCTGGCGGCTACGGCACATCTTCCTCAATAACTCTGCGCCAGCCTCACCACCAACCCCAATACGCCGCTGACAGCTGACCGCCTCTCGTTCGGCCACTCTAATTTGGATGGCAAGCTCGCGGACCCGTTGCACCATCCGCTCTTTCAGCACCCCATGGAGGTTGACTGATTCGATCTTGTTCACCACCTGCTGACGGACGGCTTCAAACTGTTTCTTAAACTTCTTCTGCTTCGCCTGATCGTTCCCGAGATGTTTTCCCTTCTCCGCCAAGGCCTTGAGCGCGAGGGAGACTTTCCGTACCGAGTTCAACGCATCGAGCGTCTTGACTCGGAGCTCCTCGTAGTCACGTTCGACGGGTTGCTGTTCTTCTTCAAAATCCTCTTCCGTCTCTTGTACGGGAACGATTTCGCGGACATCGATTTTTCCATTCTTCAGCTGATCCCTGAGCGCCAAGACGAACTCGATCGTCATCGGCATCCCGTAGATCACGGACGCGATATCAAATTTCCCCTCTTCAATCCGTTTGGCGATCTCGATTTCACCTTCTCGGCTCAAGAGCGCTACACTGCCCATTTCCTTGAGGTAGAGGCGCACAGGATCATCCGTGCGACTCAATGCCCCTGGCGTCAAATCGATCGCCTTATCGTTGTCGTCCTCTGAATCCGACTCCACCTCTTCGCCTTCTTCCCCTCCCTCACCATCGCCTCGTTTCGAGACCCGTTCGCCCTCCGTCGCTTCGACGATCTCGATGTCCATCTCACCGAACATCGCCATGATGCTGCCAAACTGATCGGATGAGACCACTTCAGCCGGCAAGGTGCTGTTGAGCTCGTCATACGTCAGGAAGCCTTTTTCCTTCCCGATTGAGATCAGCTTCTTCACCTCGCCCAATAACTCTTGTTTCGACATGACTACTCCTTCACCAAGGTCACTACGCCGGCGCCCAGCGTGCCGGCTTTCCGCATCCGCGCTTCATTAATCTGCACGTTCAAGCTGCCCGCTTCATCCGCTCGGCCTTCACGTTCAGCCGTTTTGAGTCGTTCGATAAGATCCCGCAACGCATGCTCCGTCCGCTTACGATCAAGCGTATCCAAACAGGCCTGGACATGGGCCGGAACATCATCGAAATAATCCTCACGCATGGACAATTCTGTCGCCAACCCACCACACTCAGGATCTTCCGTCGCTTCATCCAAGACCGCTCTGAGGCTGATACGTCCTTCACGATCCACATGCGTGAGGGCAATCGAGATCAGCTTTCGTCCGGAAGCCAGGGTAAACGATTCTGGCTTCAGCCGTCGCACATCAGCAGAGGACAGTTTCCCTTGCAGCAAGAGAAGCAGAAGATCTCTTTCTTCGGGCAATCCTTTAAACTGCGTCGCCAGAGAAATCCCCTGTGGGAGTTGTATGCGCGGTGGGACAACACCTGGCTTCGGTTGAGCCGCCAGCGCCGGATACCGCTCAATCAGCCGAGCCTCGCTGATTCTCAGCCGTTCAGCGACGACTCTCATCCGTTCTTGCCGTTCAATCGGATGCTCACTCCTCTGCAGAATTCGCAGGACTTCATCGACACTTCGGATACGGCTCTCAAGCGAACCGGGATCAGCTTGATCGATCGTGTAGTTCAATGCATAGTCCAACAGGCTTGGCGCCCCCGCTTCTAACTGAGCAAATGCATCGGCACCAGCTTTCCGGATAAACGTATCCGGATCCTCTCCCGCAGGAAGCGTGACAACCTTGACACTTAAACCGCTGTTGACAAAAAGATCCAATCCGCGCAGTGCTGCGCGGACTCCGGCTGCGTCCGGGTCAAAGAGCAACACGATTCGCTCGGCAAATCGCCGTAGAGCCTGCACATGCTCAGCAGTCAGGGCCGTCCCTAAGGTCGCCACGGTATGGGTTAGTCCGGCCTGGTGGAGCGCGATGGCATCGAAATAGCCTTCGACAACGATCACCGTCTTGGTCCGAACAATGGCTTCCCGCGCCTGCTCGAAAGCAAATAGCGTTTGCCCCTTTTTAAACAGTGGGGTATCTGGCGAATTCAGATATTTGGGCATGCCGTCGCCCAACACGCGACCGCCGAACCCCACTACACGCCTGCGCAGGTCGGTGATGGTGAACATGAGCCGCCCATGAAACTTGTCATAATATCCGTTGCCGTTTGCTCGTGGAGTGATGAGCCCGGCCGTCACACTGTCGCTGGCTGAAAACCCTTTCCGGGCGAGGAACTTACAGAGCCCTTCCCAATCTGAGGAGGATGCACCGAGCCGAAACGCCTCCACGGTCGCCTGTTGGATTCCCCGCCTGACGAGATACTCACGAGCCGTTGCTCCAAGCTGTGGATCACGAAGGTTCGATTGGAACCACGTCAGCGCAGCCTGGTTCATCTCTTCGATGCGATGCGCCTGTCCGCGCTGTCCTCGTTCCGCAGGCGACTCTTCCACGGCAATGCCCACCTTATCCCCGAGCTCACGTAGCACTTCTGGAAAGGTGGCGCCAGTCATCTTGCTCAGAAAGGCAAACACATCGCCCCCGGCCTTACAGCCGAAGCAGTAAAACATTTGTTTGGAGGAACTGACCGAAAATGATGGGCTCTTTTCCTGATGAAAGGGACATAGCCCCACCAGGTTCTGACCAGCCCGCCTTAAGGAGACATGCTGGCCTACGACATCTGCTATATCCACACGGTCTCGTATTCGATTCTTGATCTCGTCGGAAATCAGGCCTCGGCCCACGAGAGTCTCCACTCCTACGTTCCCGTCGCGCACGACCTGACGAGTTGGTTACTAAGTAATCGGAATAATCGACCGGTCAGATTAACAGACGAGAGGAAATCCTGTCAATTCGTCGTCTTCTCTCAGCCTGGAGGCCAGCCCATCTGTCTCCCACCCATGACATGAAAGTGAAGGTGGAA
>WBZU01001262.1_pt1 | contig 19393 bp, 11 predicted proteins | sample 5204311 | NCBI WGS metagenome assembly WBZU01 (sample SAMN12344359, study PRJNA552823) | activated sludge metagenome | biome: Activated sludge suspended growth; feature: Nitrification reactor; material: Wastewater; isolation source: activated sludge from nitrification reactor of wastewater... | reverse complement strand
ATTTCTTCATTATACAAATCTGTTTTCTCAGTGGTCAAATGATCCAAACATTAATTTTCAGGTAAGCGGATCCTCAGGAGAGCAGGTGTTACCAAAAATTGCAATTCTAAGTAATGGCTTTACATACATTTGCTGGTTTGATATCAGAAACGGAAATTATGCGGTTTATCTGCAGCAACTTAATTCATTGGGAGAAAAGCAGTTTGCAGCAGAAGGATTGCTCATCAGCGGAAATCCGCAGAGTTCATCACTTGTAGATTATGATATGATAACAGATGACAGTAACAATGCCATTATAGCTTTTACTGATACACGAAACGGATCAGATATCAATCCGTTTATTTATAAGATCAGTTCTCAGGGAGATTTTATCTGGGGAGCAAACGGTATAACTCTCTCAAATGATCCCGGTACTTTTCAGGCAAATCCAAGACTGGCAAAAACTTCAGATAACAGCATTGTCGTAACCTGGATATACAGTTCTTCACCTAATAAAATCGCATTTCAGAAAATATCCCCCGGGGGATCTAAGCAATGGGGAACAGATCCAGTTTATCTATCAGGAACCGGTACAGAAAATTTTACTTATCCCGCTTTAGTAACTTCTGACAATGGTTCTGTAATTTCTTTATGGTCAGGCTATACGGGTTCTTTTATTAATCCGGGCAATTACAGATTATATACTCAGAAGTTCTCCGCAGCCGGAACTGCAGTATGGAAAGATACGGTATATAATCTTGGAAGAGTAACAGGTTTCTTTGTTCCGAAAATTTTTCCCGACGGAGATAATGGTGCATTGTATGTCTGGCAGGACGACAGGAATTCTGTAAATCTGCAGAGCTCTTATGTTCAGCATTATTCATCTTCCGGAACAAGAATATTTCCAGTAAACGGTTCAGAAGGTTCTTCTGAACCGGGCTATAATAAATTCGATGCATGGGCTTCTTATATGATTTCAGGAAATGAAACTTATTTAGTATGGAAACAAACTAACAGTCTTCAAAGTCAGTTCGCAGTTTACGGTCAGAGATTTTCTCCTTCAGGAGCAAGACTCTGGACTGATAATGCAAAGGAATTCATACCTTACAGTTCCAATTCTTTCATCAACCAGGTATGCTATTCATTTGATACAAACACAGTGGTTGCATTCAATGAAGGATTATTCGGCAGCATAAATAATCTGCAGAAAGCATTCATAACAGGCAGAAGCGGAGTAATGGGCTGGGACGGAACAGTTAAAAATATAAGCAGTGTGTTAAGCGAGAAATCTAAAACAGTTGCTGCTATGAACAATCAGGGAATGACTGAAATTGTATGGTCTGACGGAAGAAATGGTGAAGCTGATCTCTATGCACAGAATATTAATATTAACGGCCAGCTAGGCAATACAAGTGTTTTTATTAATAATAATTATCAGCCGGTAAAGTTCTTATTACATCAGAATTATCCTAATCCTTTTAATCCGGTTACGGTAATCAGCTACCGGATAGCTGCCGGCAGCTTTGTTTCAATAAAAGTATTTGATATTCTTGGTAATAATGTTGCTGAACTTATTAATGAAAAACAGAGCCCGGGAAGTTATGAAGTAAACTTTGACGGCTCAAATATACCAAGCGGGATCTATTTTTATACTCTTAAAGCAGGCAGCTTCAAAGATACAAAACGAATGCTTCTGATAAAATAGTTTAAGAATGAAACACATTATTTAGAATTCAAGATTTGATATATTTTGAAAATTATATTTACTTTTTTAATTTTATTAAACTCATATTACCTTTTCTCTCAGGAGAAACAAAATACATTCTGGCCTGATCACCCTATCAGCTTAGTCGATAGATCTCAGTCAGGTTTTTCCTTTAATACAGCTAAAACTCTTGCTTTACTTTTTCCTTTTAATCCTATTTTTCTGATTGAAAATAAAAAATTTTATGCCGGGATTACAAAGGAAGTCTCCATTGGAAAATTTCCTTTTGGCAGAATAGCTTCGGAATACTCACTTATATTCCGGAAAACTCACCTGAATCAGCTAAGGTTTTCTTACAACTTTGATATTCCTCTTGAAACTTCTGACTTTGCAGTTTTTATGCTTTCACTTGGAGGAGGATATTTTACTGACTTCAGTAAGGAAGGTTACTTCCCGCAGGCTGCATTGGGTCTTGTAATTCCGTTTGATAATTCCGCAGGTATTAATGCTTACATGAAATTCAGAAATACTTTTGTTACTGGTGAAAATGAATCGGATATATTTGACTTTTCAATGGGACTTGCTGCATCAGTTTATTTTTAAGCAGTGTTTTCATTTTAAGCTTAAAAGAGAAGCAGCTTCTCTGTCCAGATACCATACAGGATAATATTTATTTGGATGAATGTATGAGGAAGGATATTTAAGGTAGTTATTTATTTTTTCAATTATTTCAAAGATTACTTCTGCTTTGCCTTTTCCCGTAACAAGAAAATATATTTTATCAGCATTGTTTATTGTCTTTCCCGTTAAAGTTATTCTCTTCTGTTTGCTCTCAGGATGTACAGTAACAGCGCATACAACCTCAGACTTCAGAAGATCCAGCCGGTCGGGAAATATTGATGCTGTATGACCGTCATCTCCCATGCCCAGCAGGATCAGATCAAACTTAGGAAATCCGTTTTCTGTCTTTAAATTATTTTTTATTAAATCAGAATAACGAACTGCTTCAGATGCCGGATCATTTTCACCATGAATTCTGTGAATATTACTGTCCGGTATATTTATTTTTTCAAAAAGAATTTTACGTGTCATACCATAATTGCTTTCAATACTCTCCGGTGAAACACATCTTTCATCCACCCAGTAAAAATATATTCTTTCCCAGTTAATTTTATTTTTATATTCTGTTGCAAGAACTTCAAACAACAGCTTCGGTGTGTTGCCTCCTGAAATTCCCAGGTTTATTTTTCCTTTCTCTGAGATCACAGCATCACAAATGCTTTTAAACTCCAGTGCAAATGATTGGGCTAGTTGTGCAGCTGTATCTGAAATAAGTATCATATATTCAATTTTTATTAAAATAAAATGAACTGAAACAAAAAATCAGAAAAACTTTTAATTCCCAATTTCGAATTATCAAAGCTCACAATAGTTTCCGTCATCAGAAAGATTCTTGCAGGGATATCTCCATACAAAATCTTTCCCTGCAATAAGGTCATCAGCACATTCAGGACCCCAGGTACCTCCCGGATACCCGTAAACTTTTATCTCCGGATATTTCTTCCACGCATCTAGTATGGGCTGAATGAATTTCCAGCATGCTTCCACTGCATCTGCCCTGATAAAAAGCGTGGAGTCTCCGAGCATGCAGTCAAGAATTAATTTCTGATACCCGCTCGGGAGCTTTATATCCAGAAGATCTGAATAATGAAAATCCATATTCACATTCTGAACCTTGAATTCCGTTCCGGGTACTTTCATAGCAAACTTAATTAGTATCCCTTCATCCGGCTGAATTCTTATTACAAGCATATTATATGACTCGGCAATATCGTTTTTACTTTTGAATAATCTGTAAGGAGTTGATTTGAAATGAATGACAAGCTCTGTTACTCTCGTCGGTAGTCTCTTCCCTGTTCTGATATAAAAAGGAACTCCGCCCCATCTCCAGTTGTCTATGAAAAATTTCATAGCGACGTATGTTTCAGTACGTGAATGAACAGCTACGCCTTCTTCCTCCCTGTAACCGGTCACATTCTTTCCCCGGATAACTGATGAAATATACTGACCTCTTATGACATGCTTCTCCACCTCCCCGACTTTTATTGGTCTTAATGCCTGAAATACTTTAAGTGACTCATCTCTTATAGATTTAGAATCAAACACCGACGGGGGTTCCATAGCAGCATAGCCGACAAGCTGAAGAAGATGATTCTGAATCATATCGCGCAATGCACCTGAATTGTCATAATATCCTCCCCTGCTTTCTATTCCAATGCTTTCTGAAGAAGTCACTTCCACATATTCTATATAATTCCTGTTCCAGACAGGCTCAAAGATCCCGTTTGCAAATCTTGTCACCAGTATATTCTGTACCGATTCTTTTCCGAGATAATGATCAATCCTGTATATCTGGCTTTCAGAGAAGTATCTGCTGACCTTTTTGTTGAGCAGTAATGCAGTCTCCAGATCATGCCCGAATGGTTTTTCCAGAATGATCCTTGTCCAGGAATTATCTTCCCTCTTCTTGTTTAATCCGCTTTTTCCGAGATTTTCCAAAATGACGGGAAGTGTATCAGGTGGAACTGCCATGTAGAACAATACATTACCTTTGATATTTTTTTCTTCATCAAGCTTATCAAGCTGATCTTTCAGCTTCTCATATGAATCCGGATCATCGTATGCTCCGGGCATATAATAAATATCCTTTTCGAATTTTTCCCAGGCACCTTCAGGCAGTGTCTCTCCTTCACCGAAATCAACTATCGCCTGTTTCATTGATTTCCTGAAGCTCTCATCATTCATTTCTTTTCTTGAAAACCCCAGCAGTGCAAAACTTTTGGGAAGAAGCTTTTCACAATACAGACGGAACATTGAAGGTACAAGCATTCTCTTCGTAAGATCTCCGCTTGCTCCGAAGATCACCATAATATTTGATTCGGGGATCTTCTGCTTTTCTGTATCTGCTGCAGCTATGTCGATTGTTTTATCTTCTGTCATTGATTAATATTTTAACCTGGTACCTGAATAGTAAAATGAATCCGCAATTATTTTTTATGTATATTATGCCCGCCGAATTCATTCCTTAAAGCAGCAAGTATCTTTCCTCCGAATGACTCTGCCTGTCTTGACCGAAATCTCATAAATAAAGATTCAGTAATTACCGGAAGCGGAATGCTCTTTTCTATTCCATCCAGGACTGTCCATCTCCCCTCACCGGAATCCTCTACATAATCTTTTATATCTTTGAGATCTTTGTCATCCTTTAATGCATCTGTCAGCAATTCCAGAAGCCATGAACGGACTACACTGCCCTTTCCCCATAAATTTGCAACACCTTCAAGATCGATATTATAATCCGAAGCATGCATTAGTTCAAAGCCTTCAGCATATGCCTGCATCATTCCGTATTCAATTCCGTTGTGAATCATCTTTACGTAATGCCCCGAACCGCTTGCACCTATGTGCTTGTATCCGTCAGGAGGCGCGAGTGATTTAAATATCGGTTCACAATGCCCGAATATTTTTTTCTCACCGCCTATCATTACACAGTAGCCGATCTTCAGTCCCCAGATTCCTCCGCTTGTCCCTACATCAAGATAATTTATCCCGAATTCCTTTAGTTCGTTCGATCTTCTCACTGAATCCTTATAAAAGGAATTTCCTCCGTCAATAATAATATCATTTTCCGACAGCAAAGGCACCAGTGAACCTATCATCTGCTGAACGGTTTCTCCTGACGGGATCATCATCCATACAAGTTTCGGTTTGCTTAATTTTTCCGCGAGCTCTTCAAGTGAATATGTACCGATGGCACCTTTCTTCTCAATCTCTTTTGTCTTCTCAGGTGACCGGTTATAAACTACTACTTCATGTCCGTCATTAAGCAGCCTTTCGACCATGAAAGCTCCCATTTTTCCAAGACCAATAAATCCGATTTGCATTTCTTCTCCTTTGTGATTTTAATTTTTGTTCTAAGGTCAGTTATAATACTTATTTATAAAACTCTGAAATAATTAATTATAAATTATATTTTATATAAATAGTAACTTCGTAATCCTTATCGTGTTTTTAAACAAATAAACTTTCTGCGATCTCAGTCTTAAACTATATTAAATAGATTTTTTAATTAACTTATATAGCTCTTTCAGCCCTTTTCCAATATCACTTCCAATGTTTATTTTAAGTACTCTTCTCTTATGTTTCAATAATGATTCATAATCCCCTATCGCCTGTGACTGCTTAAGCACCCCGAAGCTGTATGGCTTTCCTGGTATCTCAATGTCCAAAGCATCTCCGGAAATGATCTGAATGAACATACCATTATTTGCTCCGCCTTTATGAAGCTGACCTGTCGAATGCAGGAATCTCGGACCGTAACCGAGTGTAGTAGCCAGCTCTTTTTTATTTCTGATAAGCTCTCTTATTTTATCCAGCATCATTTCATTCTTCTTATTCTTTTGAATGTAAGCCATCAACGCAGCATAATCTCCGCGTTTACTTTGCTTAAAGAAAAATTTCAAATAATCTTCTGCAGCCCATTTCTTCAGCTTTTTTTTATCCGGAAGTTTTTTGCTGAATAGTTTTTCATCAAGAAAAATTTGCACATCCTTATATTTTGACTGCGGCAATGTTTCAGGAAGTTTCTTATTTTCTTCAAAATATTTCAGCACGTTTCCCGTATTATCCTTGCTTTCCTTTACATTCGGTTCATCAAATGGATTTATCCCCAGCACTGCACCCATGACCGCCGTTGCAAATTCCCAGAGATAAAACTGTCCTCCGAGATCATATTCATTTTTCAAATTAATATTAATGAAAGGAAAATTTTTCTTCAGAAAATCTTTCATGACCTTCTCTTCTTCTTTGCTTTCCTTTCCTGATGTAAAACAGACCATTACCCTGTCCTTCCCGTAGGATGACGGTTTGCCTATGCCTTCTCCTTCTACCGGCAGAATACCTCTGCCTTCTTTACCCGTGCTTTCAGCTATCAGCTGTTCCACCCAGAATCCGAATGAATTTATTTCATAAGGAAGAATGAATGTTAACTTATCTTTGCCTTCAGATGCCAGCTCCCCGCAGAAAGCACCGATGAATGTTCCCGGATTTTTTTCTGCCAAAGTATCCTTGCAGCTATCCATCATCTTTTCGGCATTTTTTAAAAGTCTTTTTATGTCAACACCTATCAGCGCTGCAGGCACCAGTCCGAAATATGACAGAGCAGAATACCTGCCGCCTATATCCGGCGGATTTACAAATACTTTCCTGAAATTATTTTCCCGCGCGTGAGATTCCAGCTGTGTCTGAGGATCTGTTATTGCAATGAATTGATTTCCTGCCTCTGATCCTTTTCGTTCTTTTACTTTATTAAAAAAATATCTCATGAAAGAATCAACTTCTATCGTTCCGCCTGACTTGCTGGAAACCACAAATAATGTTTTGTCAATATCAATCGAATCTTCAATATTATTTATTGTATTCACGTCAGTACTGTCGAGTATATACAATTTCAGAAAACCTTCCTTTATTCCGAATGTCTCTCTGCATACCTCCGGGCACATACTGCTTCCTCCCATTCCCATTACTACCGCATATGTAAATCCTTCTCCTATGACCTGATTTGCAAATGCATCGATCTCCCCGCAATTTTTCTTCATACTCTCAGGCAGTGAGAGCCAGCCGAGCCGGTTCTTAATTAATGCATCATATTCATTACCTTCTTTCCATACCGAAGAGTCCTTATCCCATATCCTTTTGACAAGATCAGACCTGTCAAAATCCTTTAGGGTCTTCATTATCTTAGACTTGTATTTTCCTGCACTGTAATCTTTTTTTGTAATCTTCATTTTTATTATTAATAGATTTTGACTTCATTTAAATTAAACCGACTGTAATTATAAAGTTGATTTGTCTTTATTTTTAATGCGAATATTGAGGCATAGTCTCAGCCTACTTATTAACAGCAGTTTAAATTATTTATATTTAGTTTAAAAGTTGTGTTAAACTAAAAAATATTTATTTTAAAAACTATGTGAATAGAATATGTCAACGCATTCTTAAAGCAGAAAGGATACTTTCGTATGAATATTTTCAACTCTGAACAGATAAACGATATTTTTTGAATCCGTATTTACCTTTGTCATATCTTTGACAGATCTGTCATAACTGCTTTATTCTGATCTTAATAAATCCTTAATTTGTGCTTTCTTATGCTTGATTTTACGGCACACGCATTGTAATCTTACTTTTACATGGAATAATTATGTCAATAATAAAAATATGAATTAATACTAAATGAAAATCAAATTAAAATTACGGGATTTAAAAACAATTGCTTATGATACTTATATCCAGTTCCTTGATGATAAAGGATTTAAAATGGCAGCTGCCTTATCCTATTATGCCGCATTTTCTATCGGACCTCTGCTTATCATCGTAATTACGGTCGTTGGAATTTTTTTCGGTGAAGAGGCAGCAAGAGGAGAGATATCGGGACAAATTTCTTATATAACCGGTAAGGAAGGAGCTGAAATAATTGAAACTATTATTAAAGGTGCTTCCAATAAAACCACGGGAATTATAGCCGGTGCATTGAGCATATTGTTTGTTATTCTGGGATCCGTAGGTGTATTCGTTGAGCTTCAGGAATCTTTAAATATCATATGGGGTGTAGAATCAAAACCCGGAAGAGGAATCTGGGGATTCGTCAAGAACAGGCTGGTGTCCTTTTCCATGGTTGTAGCTACCGGATTTTTGCTTATGGTTTCTCTTATAATAAATTCTGTGATTAATCTGCTTTATAATCTACTTGGAAGTTATTTTAATACTATTCTGCCTGCTTCAGAAGTAATTAATATTGTTACATCATTTGTCGTGATCACTCTTCTGTTTGCAATGATTTTCAAATATCTGCCTGACGTGATCATCTCCTGGAAATATGTATGGCTCGGTTCGGTTATTACGTCAGTTCTTTTCTCTGTCGGAAAATATTTTATCGGACTTTATCTGGGGAACAGCTCTTACAGCTCGACGTACGGCGCGGCTGCATCGGTTGTAATTTTATTCATCTGGATTTATTACTCCGGTATAATTTTATTTTTAGGCGCTGAGTTCACGCAGGTTTACAGAAGAAGATTCAGCAGCACAGACCTGAAACCCGACACTGACGGCATCATCATTCCAAAGATCTCTGATCTGATAAAAATATCTCTGAATGAAGTTAATGATAGTGACATCGGCGGACAAATGGATATAAAACGAGATCAGAACAAATAAACTATAATTCTAATTATTTCACATTGTCAAATAAAACTTCCTCAAAAAAAAATTTACCTGAAAATAACTCACAGGCATTTAATTCCGATCTTGCTGAAACAGTGAATCTTAAATACATAAACTCCGGACGGGAAGGTTATTCAAGATCAGTATCGGGAAAGAAGTTTTTTTATACCGACGGATCAAATAAGATAAAAGATAAAAAAATACTTGACAGAATTTTAAAGCTTAAGATCCCTCCGGCCTGGCAGAATGTATGGATCTGTAAATTTCCGAATGGTCATCTTCAGGCAACAGGAACTGATAAAATGGGCAGGAAACAGTATCTCTATCATACCGAATGGAATCTTGCGCGGAACAGGACTAAATTTTACAGGCTGTATGAATTTGGCAGACAGTTACCTCTGATGCGCAGGGAAATAAGAAAGAACTTATCTGTCCCGGGATACAGCAGAGAAAAAATAATTTCAGCTTTGATCAGCATCCTTGAAAGAACAAAAATACGGATCGGAAATTCTTTCTATGAAAAACTGTACGGATCATTCGGACTTACTACTTTAAAAAACAGACATGTGAAAATAAATGGAGCGAGCATTAGATTTTCCTTTATCGGAAAGAAAGGAGTCAGTCATAAAATTGAACTGAAAAGCAGAAGACTTGCAAAAATAATAAAAGGGTGTAAAGAAATTCCCGGTAAAGAGCTTTTCAGCTTCATTGATGAGAACGGAAACATTCACAGCATTGATTCGGGAATGGTAAATAATTATATACATCAGATCACAGGCTGCGATTTTACTGCAAAGGATTTCAGAACATGGGCAGGTTCAGTAAGCGCTTTGAGTGCGCTGAGTGAGATTGATACCTCCGGGAAAGAAAATGATGTAAAGAAAAAACTGCAGTTAATGTTTGAACATGTTGCAATGGAGCTGGGTAACACTACGGCTGTGTGTAAAAAATATTATGTGCATCCATTAATCACAGATCTATATGAAAAAAACCTTCTGTTCAAGTATTTATCGGATTATAAGTCTACTGTTATTAATGAAGACAAAACAGATCTATACCCTGAAGAAAAAATCCTTATGAAAATTCTCAAAGCCAGGCTGTAGCAGATTGCAGGGTTCATTATAAATAAAATCAGGCGGAAGATTTTATCTTCCGCCTGATTAGCTGAGAACAGACTATTTAGTTTTAAATAATTTTAATTTAAAATGCCGTCATAAAGAATTTTCATTTTTTATTATTACGAAACAAAACTCTTTTTATATTTTCAAGCATGCTTTCTTCAATTTCATCATAATTATATTCCTTATCTTCATTCTCATCCTGATCTATGGCATCATCATCGCAGTTATTGTTTTTAAACTGTACTTTTTTTGGTTGCCTGTCTGCAATGCTGCTGTCTTTTTCCAATCCTTCGGTCAAAGAATCGGCGGTTTTGTCAGAAGTTTTCTCTGAAAGTTTTTTTACATTTTCATTATCTAAGATCACTTCCTCCTTATTGTTATCTCCGCTGTTTTCAATTTCAATGATTTTTTCTGCTTCTTTATTTGCTGCAGCTTTCTTTTTTAATTTCTTTTCTTCTCCGGTATTCCCTTTATTCTTTTTTACTTCTTTCACAAAATTCTCCTTTCATTTTATGTTTAGTATAGGGGTCAGCGGTTTATTTGTAATTCCAGTTTTCTTTTACGCTTATGCAGTCTGAGTTTCCGTTTGCACCGGTATATGGATTTTTTGAATCAACTGCATCGGAAAACCATACGGCATTTCCATAAACATCAACATCTGCACATGTCAACATATAAATATTTTTATCATACAATCCGCTGCTGCGAAGATATTCCACCATATTTGCGTTTAGAATACTGAAAAGTTTTCTTTGCTCTGTAATATCAGTGGCACCGGTGATTCTCGTTTTGATCTCATCTCTTTTACTGGTATATAAATTCAAAATATCAGAATTGACACCGCTCATATCAGGCATCGCAAGATCAATAGCATCCATGAGTTGTAATGCGTGTTTCTGAGCTTCCGCTGAATTGTCATCGGCTAGCGCATTTTTGATTAAGAGATAATGAGAAAACCAGTCATTTGCAAGCCTCCTGCTGTCTTCAGAATAAAGCTTTGAGTTGTCATGCTGAATCTGAGGATAATTTTTTGACAGTGAATCGTGAATCTCAGCAATGTTCCGGGAATAACAATTTGTAAATGCCATCAATAAAATTACAGCAGCAGCCGGAACGAAAAATCTTTTTTTGCCCATTGTGTATTTCCTTTCGTAAATTATTTTTAAATTAATTTTTAACTTATTTTTAATTTGTCAACTGCTGTGCCATAATGAAAAGGACAATTTTTTCTTTAAATCAAAGATTGTTACTTTGTATTTAAAAAAATATATGTCACAATTGTCATTCAAAGTCATAAATGTCAAAAAAAAAATCTGTCACAGTCTTCCGTGACAGATTTTTAACAGGTAAATATGTAAAGATATTTAAACTACATTTGATAAGTATTCCTTGAAAATTTTCTTTGTATTTTCCTTTTTATTGAGCTGAAGTTTCTGGCTTATGTCAATCATTTTATAAAGCGATGAAAGCCAGCTAAGCACTGACTCTGCTCCCTGATTATCATTGAGCTTTGTAGATGTCAGCCCGTCATAGCAACCTCCTGAAGTAAAGTCTATCATTGGTTCCTGACGGTCGTTATTACCCAGGAACCAGCTGAATGCAGTCCCGATATTGCTTATCCACATATTGTCATTTGTAGCAAGATAAGCTTCATAGCACGCATCTATAAGTCCGGGTATTTCAACAGGCTGCTGATCATATTTGGATTTCGACTGTCCTTTGACAAACCATCCTGCATTTCCAATCAGAGAAAGATATTTTTTTTCTTTATCATATAAGTTATCATAAAGCCATTCAAGAGACTCAAGTCCTGCAAGAGTGTATTCCTTTTTGTTAAGACTTTTTCCTGACATTATCAATGCCTGAGAAAGACGGGCATTGGCGTAAGTAAGACTGTTCTCAAACCAAAGCCAGTCGTCAGTTCTCGTATTTACATAATATTCATACAGACGGTGAGACAATTTGTTCAGGATATTTTTAATTTCACTCGCTCCGGAAAATTTTTCCAGATAAGAAATGCATCCGAAAATAATGTATGCAATGGATCTTGGAGATTTAACTTCTGACATGTTCTTAATGCTGTTATCAAAAAGATTCTTCGTGAGTCCGAGTATCGAATGTGATTTGATGTGTCTGATCAAATAACCAAGAACATATATCACACGTCCGTTACTGTCTTCAGAACCTTCTTCTTCGAGCCATTTGCGTTCATATGACATAAAATTTCTGAACAGACCTTTATCTTCATTGAAAGAATAATAAACGAACTGAAGATATCTGTTGATATAAGGATCTATTGTCTCGTCATTTGAATTGATCTTATGCATTACAGCAACGTGAAGCGCTCTTACATTATCATCAACACAGTAACCGTGCTTAGGATTTGGAATGGAATATGTCGCGTGCTGAAAGATACCGGTATCGTCAGTCATATTTTTCATATGTGTCAGATTGATATCAGGAAGCGAAGGCAGAATATTGTTCAACGTGGAAATGACAGGGAATGACTTCGGAGTTTTAAAATCTTCAGCTGCTTTCAGAAATATTTCCGTATACTGCTTACCGACATTTTCCCAGGTCAGTTCCCTTCCTGCATCGTAAGCGTTTTTCCTTAACCGGTTACGCTTATTCTCATCGAGAAGCAGATCAGCAATTGCATTACCCATTGCTTCAGGATCACTGAACGGAACAAGTACGCCTTTCTCGTCCTCAAGAAGTTCTTCGGCATACCAGTAAGGTGTTGAAACTATTGCCTTTCCGCAGGCAAGCGCATAAGTAAGCGTTCCCGAAACTGCCTGTTCCTTGTTCTTGTACGGGCTGACATACACATCACTCATTAAAATATATTCCAGAAGCTCTTTTGTATCTACAAACCGGTTTATGAACATTACATTGTTTTCCAGACCGGAATTCTTTACAAGATTCTCAAGAGAATTACGGTATGATTCACCGAACTCTTTTTTTACATTAGGGTGAGTGGCACCCAGTATCACCAGCACTGCATCATTGTATTTTTCGAGTACAAATTTCAATGCTTTGATTGCATCTTCAAATCCTTTTCCCGGACCTACCAGCCCGAATGTTAAAATTACTTTCTTTCCGGATAATTTAAATTTATCCTTGTAAAAAGCCGGATCAAGAAACGGTACATCGTGAGCGCCGTGCGGAATGAATCTGATCTTACGCTTGGGTATCTTTACAGTTTTCTCAAGCATCTCAAATGACCGCCGTGACTGAACAACAAGATAGGAAGAGCGCTTCCCTATTTCCTGCAATACACGCAGCTCTTCCCCCGATGGATTTTCAAGAACGGTATGAAGTGTAGTGACGATAGGTTTGTTAAGCTTGTTAATAAGATATAATATGTTTGATCCGCCTTCTCCTCCGTAAAGACCGAACTCATGCTGTATGTTAATTACATCCGAATCGGAAAGATTGAGATAGTTAGCCGCTTCTTTAAAGTCATTTATGCTTTTATCCTTGATCTCAAAATTAACGTCTGAAGAATATTTATAGCCTTCAGGATTATCATTCAAAGCCGAGACATTTATCTGATACTCACCTGTTGTCAGATTCTTCATAGAATTCGCAAGATCATTTGAAAAGGTCGCTATCCCGCATCTGCGCGGGACATAAGAAGATACCAGGGAAATTCCAAGAGTCTTTTCCATATAATTCTACTTTTTATAATTTTTTAAATAATTCAGTATTTCTTTTATCGAGGCAGTTGCAATTGCAATAGAAGTATCCGCTGCGCCGTAATACATTATCAGTTCATCACCCTTGGTAATTACACCGCAGGGAAACGTAACATCAGGAACGTCGCCTATTCTTTCATAAGTTTCTTCAGGACCAAAAACCCATTCATCACTTCGTGCTATTATTTTTTGCGGATCATCAAGATCAAGTAGTGCAAGTCCGAGACGGTACAGAGAACCTGCAGCTGTAGTCTTTACTCCGTGATAAATTATGAGCCAGCCATCTGATGTTTCTACCGGCTGCGGACCCAATCCAACCTTATATGCATCCCACCAGCTTCCTTTCCTGGCAGGAAGAAGCACTGCGCTGTCTCCCCAGTGCTTTAGATCAGGTGAAAAAGAAATCCAGATATGAGATCCGTAAATATTGTTTGCCGGAGACGGACGGTGAAGAAGAACCCATCTGCCGTTGAACTGCCTGGGAAACAATGAAGCATCCTTATCATCCGGCGGCATTACTGCGCCGTATCTCCTGAATGTTTCAAAATCAGTTGTTGTAGCAAGTGAAACCAACGGACCGTTCTGTGAAAATGAGGTATAGGCAATTGAATATGAACTGTCTTCTTTCTCCAGTTTTACAATTCTCGGATCTTCTATTCCGTATAATTCCTCCGGAAACTCGTCGGCTTTAGGCAGTAATGTAGGCTGCTTGTCAATCTTCCAGTTTGTGAAGCAGTCATTGCTCACTGCTTTACATAAATGCGAATGTCCGGTCATATCTTCAACCCGGACCAGCAGAAGCGCTTTATTCTTATAAACAGTTGCACCTGCATTGAATACAGCATTGACTTTATACGGCCACATTGAAGATGTAAGTACCGGATTGTTCTTATATCTTTTGAAAAGATTATTTCCTTTGAATGAGTAACTCATTTGTGTCTCAGTTTTAGATTTATAAACAAAAATATGCTTTGAGTAAGACTATGTTGACTGTTATTAACTATTATTAAGGTCTGAATATATAGATTCAATAGAAATTGAACATTTACCGTGCCATTATTATATGCTGATTGCAGGCAGTATTACACATTGTTCATATTTATATCTGTTAATTGCCGACAGATCTGTCATAAATCATTGTCACATAACAGAGTTCCGGATATCAAATAGCAGTGTTCTGCTTCTCAATTACACGTTTCAATATTAAAATTTGTGGCATAAGGCTTGTTAAATGTATTGTTAATCTATCAATGAACAGACTTCCAAAAAAAATATTAAAAATATTTCTGTATTTACTGCTTTCAGTATTTATTCTGCTTGCAGGTGTATTCATTTTTATTCAGACTGATACTTTCAATAAAATTGCTCTGGAGTATGCCGTTGAAAATCTTAATGAAGGTCTGAAGGAAAAAGACAGCAGGATAAACGTGACATCTCTGAAAGGAAATATCTTCACCGGTCTGAGACTGGACAGCGGAAGCATTGTTACCGGACAGGACACTTTGATTAAGTTTAATTTCATTGATCTGAAATACAATATATGGGGATTACTTGACCACCGGATATTGCTGGATCATATTGTTATCAGCTCTCCTGTTATAAACCTTAAAAAAGTAAAGGATTCTACGGATAATCTGATATGGAATTTTTCCAGACTGTTCAGCTCTTCGGAAGAATCCGATACTTCGGCTTCCGCCTTCGACTGGGATATTGCCGTAAATAAATTTAAGATTGAAAACGGCTTTATCAGAACAATGGGGAATATTAATGACACGGCTGTTTTTACTGAGGAACAAATTCAGACAATGAATGATGTTTTCGATCCGGAAAATTTTCTGGCAGAGGATCTGAATATGGAGCTCGACGGAAAGTATTTCAGGGACAGTAAAAACTTAAGCTTAAAGAACCTTTCTTTTAAATCAAATTCCGGCTTTAGTATTAATAGTTTAATGCTGGATGCAGATATTGATATCAAAAATTCTAAAACTGCTGTGAGCGGGCTGGTGCTTGAGACTGAACGTTCAAAAATATTTATCAGAAAAGTTGTATTGAGTGAGTTCAATCCGTTCGACAGTGTTACATTTAAAAACTTCAAAGAAAAAGAACTTGATGCTGACATTAACATTGAAAAGATTAATTTCAAAGACATTAGTTTTTTTCTTCCGGAATTAAATTTACCGGACAGCTCGGCGGGGTTGATTCTCAAGGCAAAAGGAAAATACGGAGACATTGATATTTCAGAACTTAAGCTGACACTTCCCAATTCTTTAGTTGACATAAAAGGAAAACTACGGAACCTTGACGAGCCGGACAGTATTTATCTTGACCTTGCAGTGAATGATCTGAACGTTCTCACCGGCGACATTGAGAAAGTATTCACTTCATCTGACATTGATCTTAGTCCGCTCGGTCGTGTTACGGGTAATCTGACATTTACAGGGACATTTGAAAAATTTTTTTCGAGGTATGAATTGTATACCGGATCAGGTAATGTAATTGGTTTCGCAGATCTGAATCTGAATGATGAACTTTACTCGGGAAAAATAAACACATCTAATTTAAATATCGGAAAATTCCTCAAGAATAAAGACCTTGCAAGCAACCTAAATCTGAATGCCGATTTTTCAGGAAAAAGTTTCGACTTAAACAAAATGCACTCATCAGTAACTTATTCCATTAGAAATTCTTCCTTCTCAGGATTTGATATCCGGAATTCTGCCGGCAAAATATACTTTGCAGATAATAACATTGATCTGAACATAAACCATTCTTCTTCTGCAGGTAATATCAGGCTCAGCGGGAAAGTGAATATCTCAGATATGAAAAATCCTGCGTATTCGCTTAAAGGAAAAGCGCAGCATCTGAATATTTCTGCTCTCACAAAAAACATTGAAGATAAAAGCGATCTGAATTTTTCATTTAATGTAAAAGGCAGAGGCATTGATCTGAAAGACATAAACGGAAATTATAATTTAGACATAGAGAATTCTTATTTTGCCGGAAATAACATTCCCCGGACTCCTCTGAATATTGAGATCAAAAATACGGGCGGGTACAGCTCTTATGTTTTATCTTCGGACATTATTGATTTCACAGCTAAGGGAAATTTCAATATCGGTTCTGTAAGCAGCGTGATCAGCGGTAATATAGGAATGATATCTGAAAAGTTTAAAGATAAATTATTACCTGATTCCGCTTCCGTCATAAATACAAATTCCGCAGTAAATAATTTTGCAGGATCTGATCAGAATAATTTTGATGTGGAATACACTCTCATCTCTAAGGATACATCTGTTCTCAATCCGGTGCTCAGACCGTTCGGTTTGTCATTCAGCGGAAACATAAGCGGCAGCGCTGTGAATGAAGACAGCAGATTCTCACTTACAACTTTAACGGACATAAAGAATTTTTCTTACAATGATACTGTGATCGTTCTGAATAATTTTTATTCTGATATTAAATTCACAAATGATTTTGAATCTGATGTTCAGAGTAATTCTTTTTCATCAGCTGACTTTAAACTTAACTCTCACGGAGATAAAATAATCCTGTCTAATTCAGTTTTTGATTCTGTTAAGATAAATATAGATATGACAAATTCCGTTGCAGACCTGATGATCCGGGGAACACAGGATTCAGGTGCAGCTGCTTATGTCAAAGGAAAGGTTGATTTAACCGGCAGTGAGTTGACTGCTTCGTTTGACAGTGTCAGCGTAAACTACGGATACATTAACGTTGCTAATGAGAAGGACTGGATTGTAGTTTACCTGCCGGGCGAGAAGATCCATTTCGGACAGTTTGCCGTAAAGAGCGAAGATCTGATAGTTGATCTAAGCGGTGACTATTTGTTTAACGGCAGCAGTGATGTAAAGCTTGAAGCAAAAGATCTCCCTCTGAATGAAATATATTCCCTTCTTTCTCAGACAGATACTTCTAAGATCATTGCTAAAAAAGAATATCCGGTAAATGGTATGATCAGCAGTTTACTTCTCAACTTTAAAGGAACCGTCATTGAACCTGAGCTCAAAGCTGAGATCACGACGGGCATGCTTAAGCATACAAACATTGACGAAGAGCTGGATATCGGGGACATAAAAATAAAAGTAGACTATAAAAATGAATCCGCTGCTGCTGATATCATTTTCAGCAATGCCGGGAACAAAGGAAATCTTAAGATCACCGGAGATATTCCTTTCCGGAATCCCCTGAGCAGTAATGACAGTTTGATCGAATCTGATCTTGCCGGAAAGTCTGTCGATCTGAAATTAAGCGCAGAAGATTTTCAGCTTAAATATTTTCTGAAGCTCATCCCTTCACTGCCTGATATAAGCGGAAGAATGAGCGGAGAGATCAACGCGACAGGTGATGCGCTTTCTCCGGACCTTAAAGGCTCTGTAAACATAAACGACGGTGAGGTTTATTTTGCTTTAACCGGAATGAATTATAAATACAAACTTAATACCTCTACTGAAAATTCTAAGCTCGTCATCAACAAGCTTTCTCTTTCAAGCTCCGGTGATGAAGCCAGACATTTTGATATTTTCGGCAACATTGATTTCAGCGGAATGAAGATCAATGACATTGATCTGAATACTTCCGGTGATATGGTTTTTCTTGATAAGGATGTAGATCAGAATGAGCTCGGAGTATACGGATTTTTCAGAGCCGGCAGCGGTACTCCTGCTATAAAGATCAAAGGCAACCTGGATAAGCTCAGCATTACAGGACAGCTTCTGATCACTGATGCTACTATTTCATCTGTTCCGCTGGGAGGAACCGGATACGATAATAAGTCGGATAATTTTACTTACATAACTGTCTCAGATACATCAGACTTTAATTCAAATGATACACTGAAAATTACGGAACTTAACGACTATTATAAAATTAATCCCTTTGCCCGGTATAAATATTCCCTTGAAGGAAAGGAAAGGTCAGCCGCGGATTTTCTAGATATGGATATAAATGTACTGACTCAAAAGAGTATCTATGTATCAATTGATTTTGATAATATTACAAAAGACCGGCTCTTCGGAGAGATCAATGCTGATCTGAATCTTAAAACCGAAGACCGTGAATTTAAAGTTAACGGAGATGTGAATATCGTCAATAACTCCTATTACAGATTTTACAAGGACTTTAAGCTTAAGAACAGCAAAATATCTTTCAATGGTGATATATCAAATCCCCTTCTTGACATACAGGCAGTCTATGAAGGAGTAAGAAACATTCAGCAGTTCGGTACAGTATCAAGCACTCCCGTAAATGTAATGCTCACTCTGAAAGGCGAACTGGATAATCCGGAAATAGATCTTAAGCTCATTGAAGACGGAACTGTTGTAAGCGGCTCGGATGCCCAGGCTGATGCAATTACTTTTCTTCTTTTCGGAAAATATAAAAGCGAGCTGTCAACTACAGAGAGAACTTCCGTTGCTTCCAGCCTCGGAACAAGTCTCGGATCATTGTATATTTCATCTATAGTTTCCCAGACAGTAAGAGATATTCTTCCTTTTCTGATCGATGCGCAGTTCAAATATTCAGAGGGAAATGTAACAGATACCGAGGTCGAATTTACATCCGAGCTCGGCGAAGCGACTATTAAAGTTGGC
>WBZU01001260.1_pt1 | contig 19414 bp, 21 predicted proteins | sample 5204311 | NCBI WGS metagenome assembly WBZU01 (sample SAMN12344359, study PRJNA552823) | activated sludge metagenome | biome: Activated sludge suspended growth; feature: Nitrification reactor; material: Wastewater; isolation source: activated sludge from nitrification reactor of wastewater... | reverse complement strand
CTCACTGCCTGGCTTTGGATTGTTAGTATCAACTTGAACGCGCACTAGAATAAGATGACGGGTCTGCGCCTGAGCAGCGCCGCCCGGATAGACAATGAACCTCCTGAAGACCCTCGCCACCGTCAGCAGCATGACCTTGCTGTCGCGCATACTCGGCTTTGTCCGCGATTTCGTGATCGCCCGCGCTTTCGGTGCCGGGGCGCTGACCGACGCGTTCTTTGTTGCCTTCAAACTCCCCAATCTGTTGCGCCGACTGTTTGCCGAAGGCGCTTTTTCGCAGGCCTTCGTTCCGGTCCTTGGCCAATACCGGAACCAGCGTTCAGCCGAGGAGACCCGGCAGTTGGTGGACCGGGTCGCGAGTCTGTTGTTTCTCGTCGTGCTGGCGGTAACCCTGCTCGGCATGGCAGCCGCGCCGCTACTCGTTTACCTTTCGGCTCCGGGTTTTACCGATGACCCGGAAAAGTTTGCCTTGACCGTCCAACTGACGCGCATCACTTTCCCCTACATCCTTTTCATGTCGCTGGTCGCGCTGGCTGGTGGCATTCTCAATACCTGGAGCCGCTTCGCCGTCCCCGCATTCACGCCGGTGCTGCTCAACGTTTCGTTCATTCTGATGGCACTCTTTGCAGCGCCCTACTTCGACCCGCCGGTCATGGCTATCGGCTGGGCCGTCTTTCTTGGCGGTGCCTTGCAACTTGCCTTCCAACTTCCCAGCCTGAGGCGTATTGGCATGCTGCCGCGATTCTCGATCCATCTGCACGACGAGGGAGTCAGGCGCATCTTCCAACTGATGGCACCAGCCGTACTCGGTGTTTCCGTGGCGCAGGTCAGCCTGCTGCTGAATACCGTTTTTGCCTCTTTCCTGAGTACCGGCAGTGTCTCCTGGCTTTATTACGCCGACCGCCTGATGGAGTTTCCGGCCGGCATGCTCGGCGCCGCACTCGGTACCATCCTGCTTCCCTCTCTGGCCAAATGCCATGCCGCCGAGCAACACGAGGAATATTCCCGATTGCTCGACTGGGGCTTGCGGCTGACCTTTCTGCTGGCGGCGCCGGCGGCTCTGGCACTGGGCATTCTCGCCGTGCCACTGATTACCACGCTGTTCCATCACGGCGCTTTCACCGCCAACGACGTATTCAGGACTCGCGACGCATTGATCGCCTACAGTGTCGGGCTGCTCGGCCTGATTCTGGTCAAGGTGCTGGCACCCGGCTTTTACGCCCGCCAAAACATCCGCACCCCGGTCAGGATCGCATTGTTGACCCTTTTCGTCACGCAAGTGCTGAACCTGCTCCTGATCGGCTGGCTGCAACATGCCGGCCTGGCCCTTGCGATCGGACTGGCCGCCAGCCTCAACGCCACGCTACTCTACCGCGGTCTTCGCCAACGTGGCATTTACACCCCGCAGCCTGGCTGGCCGCTGTTCTACGGCAGACTTGCTTTCGCCCTGCTGAGCATGGGCACTGCGCTGTGGTTTGTGATCGGCCCAATGGTCGATTGGCTCAACTGGCACCTGGGAGAACGATTGCTCCGTCTTTCTGTAGCGGTCGGCTTCGGTGCAAGCGTCTATTTCGCTACACTATGGATCGCAGGTTTTCGCCTGCGCGACTTCAAACGCAGCGCGGCCGAGTAATCAATTAAGGAGATTTACGATGATATTGATCAGCAGCAGCTTTAGTGACGGGCAACCGATCCCGGGTGATTTTGCATTCTGCATTCCCGACTCCGAACACCATGTTTGCCTGGGCAGCAATCGCAACCCACATCTGGCATGGCGCAGTGCGCCAGTGGAAACACGCTCATTCGCCCTGATCTGTCACGACCCGGACGTGCCGAGCCAGGGCGATGATGTCAATCAGGAAGACCGCACGGTTCCGGCATCGCTGGCGCGGGTCGACTTCTTTCACTGGGTGCTGCTTGATTTGCCGGCAACACTCGGCGAGATCAAGGCAGGCGAATTTTCCAACGATGTCACGCCACGCGGCAAACCCGGTCCGCACGCCCCACATGACGCACGCCAGGGAATCAATGACTATACCCACTGGTTCGCCGGCGACAATGACATGCGTGGCGATTACTACGGCTACGATGGTCCCTGCCCGCCCTGGAACGACGAGATTGTCCACCGTTACGTATTCACGATTTTCGCACTGGATGTCGCCAGACTGGACATCGATGGCAAGCTGACCGGCCAGCAACTGCGTGCGGCCATGCAAGGACACATTCTTGCCGAAGCGAGTCTGACCGGGACCTATACCCTCAATCCATTGCTGAATGCTTAATGTGAAAGTCGCGTCAGCGACTCACGAATCTCCCCTCCCCCTCGCGGGGGAGGGCCGGGGGGAGAGGGAAACGGTCATGACTTTCATGATCATGATCAGGGGTGCCTGGAAAAGTCATGACCGTTAGCCGAGGAAGCCGCAGGTTTTCTTGCCATTGGACACGAAAAAGGCCGCAAAGCGGCCTTTTTCGTTGATCAGGGCAAAGAGAGCCTGCCCACGGCATGCAAAAAAGCGAAGATTACGATTACTGCACGCTGACCTCGACACGACGCGCCTCGGCAGGGTCTCCGGTGCCGGTAGTCACCATGGGCTTCCGGAGTTCGATGCGCTCCTCGGCAATACCGACGTTCTTGAGGGCATCGCGTACGGCGATCGCACGTTTCTTGGCGACCTCTTCGTTGGTCGCCTGACTGCCACTGGTGTCATGAAATCCGGAGATGGCGAGCTTCGCGGCCGGATGGTCCTTGGCATAGGCAACGACAACTTCGAGGGTCTTGCCGGCATCGGCCGGGATTTCTGCCGCACCCACCGCAAAGTACAGCTTGGCCGCTGCCGGCGCTACTGGTACCGCCACCGCAGCCGTAGCCGCAGGTTTGGCCGCCACCGTGGCAGGCGGCACCATCAAGGGAACAATCATCAGGGCAACGATGTTGATGATCTTGATCAGCGGGTTGACCGCCGGACCCGCCGTATCCTTGTAGGGATCGCCGACGGTGTCGCCGGTCACCGCCGACTTGTGGGCATCGGAGCCTTTGCCCCCAAAATGGCCGTCCTCGATGTACTTTTTGGCGTTATCCCAGGCACCACCACCGGTGGTCATCGAGATGGCCACGAACAGGCCGGTGATGATTGTTCCCATCAACAGCCCACCCAGCGCTTTCGGGCCAAGCAGCAGACCAACGAGCACCGGCACCAGCACTGGCAGCAGCGACGGAACGATCATTTCCCGAATCGCGGCGACGGTCAGCATGCCGACGGCGCGGGAATAATCCGGCTTGGCCTTGCCTTCCATGATGCCCTTGATTTCCTTGAACTGCCTGCGCACTTCGATGACCACCGCACCGGCTGCACGGCCTACCGCCTCCATCGCCATGGCGGCAAAGAGGTAAGGAATCAGACCGCCGAGAAAAAGGCCGATGATCACCTCGTGATCAGAGAGGTCGAAGCGCAGCCCCCCCCAGTTGATTTCCAGGGCATGCGTGTAGTCGGCGAAGAGCACCAGCGCGGCCAGACCCGCGGACCCGATGGCATAGCCTTTGGTGACGGCCTTGGTGGTATTGCCGACCGCGTCGAGCGGATCGGTCACGTCACGCACCGACTTCGGCAGACCGGACATTTCGGCGATACCGCCGGCGTTGTCGGTGATCGGACCATAGGCATCCAGCGCGACGATGATGCCGGTCATTGACAGCATCGAAGTGGCCGCAATGGCGATGCCATACAGGCCGGCCAGCGCATAGGTGATGTAGATCGCTGCACAGACGCAGATCACCGGCAAGGCACAGGCTTTCATCGAAACCGCGAGGCCGGCGATGATGTTGGTGCCATGGCCGGTGGTCGAAGCTTCGGCGACGCGCTTGACCGGCGAGAAATCGGTACCGGTGTAGTACTCGGTGATCCAGACCAGCAATCCGGTCAGCACCAGACCGATCGCCGCTGCCCAGAAGATATTCATCGAACTGATCAGCTTGCCGTCAGCAAGGGTGATGCCATTACCGAGCAGCAGGGTAGTGATCGGATAAAAGGCAATCAAGGCCAGGATGCCGGCCACGGCCAGACCACGGTAGAGGGCGTTCATGATCTTGCCGCCATCGCTGGCCTTGACGAAGAAACAACCGATGATCGAGGCGATGATCGATACGCCACCGAGTACCAGCGGGTAGACGATCAGATTGTCGGTGGCACCGGCCACTCCCTTGAGCATCATCGCACTGAGTACCATCGTCGCCACCACGGTCACCGCGTAGGTCTCGAAAAGGTCGGCAGCCATCCCGGCGCAGTCGCCGACGTTGTCGCCAACGTTGTCGGCGATGACAGCGGGGTTGCGTGGATCATCTTCCGGAATACCGGCTTCGACCTTGCCGACCAGGTCGGCGCCAACGTCTGCACCCTTGGTGAAGATGCCACCCCCCAGCCGGGCGAAGATCGAGATCAACGATCCGCCGAAGGCTAGTCCGACCAGCGGCTCCACCGTGTGCTGAAAATCACCACCGAGATTCTTGAGGAAGGCGTAGTAGCCGGCCACACCGAGGAGGCCGAGACCGACGACCAGCATGCCAGTGATCGCGCCCCCCTTGAAAGCGACGCTGAGCGCCGCGGAAATGCCACTGCGCGCGGCTTCGGCAGTACGCACATTGGCGCGCACCGAAACGTTCATGCCGATGAAGCCGGTCGCACCCGAAAGCACTGCACCGATCAGAAAGCCGACGGCCATCAGTTTGCCGAGCGCAAACCAGATCAGCACGAAGAGCACGGCACCGACCAGACCGATCGTCGTGTACTGCTTGGCCAGATAGGCAGAAGCACCTTCCTGAATGGCTTTGGCGATCTCCTGCATGCGTGGGTTGCCGGCTGGCAACGAAAGAATCCATTTCGTCATCGCCGCGCCATAAAGCACCGCAATGACAGCGCACACCAGCGCGAACATCAAACCTGACGACATAAGCAACCTCCCTCTTTAAAGTGACCCAGACTCCCCGGAAAATCCCCGGGAGTCGGATTTACCCCAGTGCTACACGAAACAAACAACGTTCAAATCCTGAAGCCGTTTTCTGCACCACAGTCTCATTGATAGCAGCTATTGCAAGGCCGCAAAAGCCGCCTTCATGATCTCGTCGACGCTCCCGACACCTGCGATTTTGTGGCATTTCGGCGCCCTCGGATCACCCGTCGCCGCCCAGGCTCGGTAGTACTCCAGCAATGGCTTGGTCTGCGAATGATAGATCTGCAGCCGCTTCCTGACCGTTTCTTCCTGATCATCGTCGCGCTGAATGAGGTCCTCGCCGGTAACATCATCTTTCCCGGCCAGCTTCGGCGGATTGAAGCGGAGGTGGTACGTGCGACCGGAACCCGGATGCACGCGCCGCCCGCTCATCCGCTCGATGATCTCTTCGTCGGCCACGTCGATTTCGAGCACGTAGTCGAGGGCCACGCCAGCGACCTTCATCGCCTCGGCCTGCGGCAAGGTGCGCGGGAAACCATCAAACAGATAACCGTCCCGGCAGTCATCCTGCTGCAGACGATCCGTGACCAGGCCGATGATGATCTCGTCCGAAACCAAGCCACCCGCATCCATGACTTTCTTCGCCTCGACACCGAGAGGTGTCCCGGCTTTCACCGCCGCACGCAGCATGTCACCGGTGGAGATTTGCGGGATGCCGAATTTTTCACGAATGAACTGGGCCTGAGTGCCTTTGCCAGCGCCTGGGGCACCGAGCAGAATGAGTTTCATGGTTCGCCCTCTGAGTTCATCAAATCAAGCGGTTTATCCAAAACTTCATGTACTTGCACTCCAGCTACCGAACTGTGGCAGAACGCTGTCGTGATCAACAGGCCGAAACTTACCCTCAAATGCGCGTACGGTCAAACGTTTTTGAACCATTCCTGCACGCGCCGTGCATCTTCCAGGGTATCCACACCTGCACCCGGCAGATCATCGACAATCGCCACGCTGATGCGCAGGCCGTGCCACAGGGCGCGCAACTGCTCAAGCGCTTCAAGGTTTTCCAGTGGCGACGGGGCCAGATTGGTGTAGGTACGCAGGAAATGCGCGCGATAGGCGTACAGGCCAATGTGCCGATAGGCCAGCATTCCGGTCGGCAAGGTCTCACCGCCGGCTTCGCGAGCAAAATGATCGCGCGCATAGGGAATCGGCGCGCGCGAAAAATAGAGGGCATCGCCACTGGCCGCCAGGACCACCTTGACGATGTTCGGATTAAAAAAGTCGGACGCTTCCGACAGCGGATGCGCCAATGTCGCGATCGCGGCACCACTCCCCGCCAGTTCAACGGCCACACGGACAATCAAGGCTGGATCAATCAAAGGCTCGTCGCCCTGCACGTTAACCACGATCGTGTCGTCAGGCCAGCCCGACCATTCGACCACCTCGGCCAGGCGGTCGGTGCCGCTCGCATGCTCCGGCCGAGTCAGCAGGGCGCGCAGGCCATGCCGCTCGACGGCCGCCAGCACCTCTGCGTGGTCGGTCGCCACGACCACCTCCTCGGCACCCGAAAGCAGCGCACGCTCGGCCACTCGGACGACCATCGGCTTGCCACCGAGGTCGAGCAGAGGCTTGGCCGGCAAACGGGTCGAGGCATAGCGCGCGGGAATGACCACCTTGAAGCGCATCACCCCCTCCCCCTTCCAGCAGCCAGCACGCTCAAGCCCCGGCGCTTCATTTGCCGTGGTCAGCGTTCGTCGTTCGAGAACTGGCGGGCTTCCTCTTCGAGCATGATCGGAATCCCGTCACGAACCGGAAAAGCCAGTCTGCAGGGTTTGCACAGGAGTTCCAATTGCGCCTTGCGGTACTCGAGATTGGCTTTGCAGATCGGGCAGACGAGAATGTCAAGCAGGCGTGCATCCATGCAGTTTCTCCAGAATGGTCTCGAACAGGGGCGCCTGGCCGGGTTGCGAACAACTGATGACCGCCTCGACCGGCAGCACCCAAGCCTCGCCGATGGCCAGCGATGCGCATTTTACTGCATCTTTCTCGGTCATCAGCAGCACCCCGTCCCTGGCAAAGGCAAGGTCGCTGTCCTGATAGGGATGGTGATCGGGAAAGGGATGCGCTGCGAATTCGAGGCCGAGAGCCTGCAACTGCCGGAAAAAGCGCTGCGGGTCGCCGATCCCGGCAATCGCATATAGCTTGCGGTCCTGCAGGTCAGCCACAGCGCAGCGGCGCTGTTCTCCGCTCGCGGCAACGAAATGCTGGCCGACCAGGCGCATCTCGAACTGTGGCAAGCGCCAAGCCGCTTCCGCCACCCCGGTTTCCGGTGGGCCGTTCCACACCACGGCGCCCACTCCCGCCAGACGCCGCAGGGACTCGCGCAGAGGCCCGGCCGGCAGCAGCCGGCCGTTGCCGGCGCCGCGTCCGTCAAAGACCACCAGTTCGATCGAGCGTTGCAGTCGGTAGTGCTGCAGGCCATCGTCGGAAACGATCACGTCACATTCGGGGTGCGCTGCCAGCAAGGCCTGCCCGGCGGCAGGCCGGTCACGGCCAACAAAAACCGGAACGCCGCTGCGCCTGGCCAGTAACAGGGGTTCATCCCCGACCAGGGAAGACGGCGAGGAGGCGTCCACCGGTCGCACCTGCCCGCCACTGCCACCGTAGCCACGACTGATGATTCCTGGTCGCCAGCCCTGCTCGCGCAAGCGGTTCACCAACCATAATACCAATGGGGTCTTGCCGCTGCCGCCAACAGTCAGGTTGCCAACCACCACCACCGGCACCGGCAAGCGCTGTGAGCGCAGCAGAGCGGCGCGGTACAGCCAGCGTCGCAGCACGACCAGTCCGCCGAACAGCCAGGAAAACGGCAGCAAGGGCCAGAGTGCCAGCACCAGACGGCGCTGGTACCAGCGGCCGGTCAGGCTCTGCGCCATACTGGCACGAGCCATCAGGGTGGTGATTGGGTCGCGAACGAAATCCGCGGATAGCCGGCCGTTTGCGCCGCCTGCATGATATCGACGACGCTTTGATAGTTGGCCTTGGCATCGGCATTGATCACGATGACCGGTTCCTTGGTGTCGCCAGCGGCCCGCCGCAGGGCTTCGCTGATCGCCTGTACGCTGGTTGTGGTCAGCGGCACCTTGTTCACCAACACCTGGCCCGCCGCCGTCAGCCCAACGCTGATCTCGTTGGGCGTCTCGGCCTGTTTGCTGGCGTCGGCAGTCGGCAGGTTGATCTCCAGGCCGGAAAACTTGGCGTAGGTGGTCGTCAGCATCAGAAAGATGATGATCACCAGCAGCACGTCGATCAGCGGGATCAGGTTGATTTCGGGAATGTCACTGGCGCGACCGCGGCGAAAGTTCATGACCCGTCCCTCTCAGGAGTTGCGCTGGCCGTGCAGAACCTCGACCAGACGTACCGCCTGTTGCTGCATTTCGACGACGAAACTATCCACCAACGCTCGGAAATGCCGCCAGAAGATCATGCTCGGAATCGCGATCAGCAACCCGAAACCCGTGTTGTACAGCGCCACCGAAATGCCGTGCGCGAGCTGGATGGGGTTGCTGCCGCTCGGAGCCTGCGACCCGAAAATCTCGATCATGCCAACCACGGTACCGAACAGGCCCATCAGGGGGCTGATCGACGCAATGGTGCCCAGCGTCGTCAGATAACGTTCGAGATTGTGTGACACGACGCCACCAGCTTCCTCGATCGCTTCCTTCATGATCTCGCGCGAGCTGCCGACATTGCGCAAACCGGCACCGAGGACGCGACCGAGCGGCGAGTGAGCTTCGAGATCACCGACCATGGCGGCGGTCACCCCATTCTGCCGGTACTCGGTGACGACCCGCTGCAGCAGGCCGGGCGGGACGACTTTACTGCGTCGCAGCGCCACCAGACGCTCGAGAATCAGTGCGACGGCGATGATCGACGCCAGAAGCAAAGGCCAGATTGGCCAACCAGCGGCCTGAACGATGGAAAACACGTTTTCCTCCGGGAGATTTTCACAAATGGGCACTTTAGCCTGCACCGACGTTTGCAGCAAGCCCCGACAGCAATTCTCATTTTGGCTGAATCCTCTGCGCTAAGCCGTGACGGGTGGGGAACGTAAGCGTTTCGCCTCAGGTGGATTTTTTGATTGCTTCCGTGGAGACCATCCTTTCAGCATGAAATCGATCAAGTTCTCCCAGCTGTCAAAACAGAGGTAGGAAGTCAGTGCGCGCATGTCGTTGAAGAGGCGTTGGCGGGAGGGTAATTTCTGACGGAGCAGGCGAAACTGGTCGTCCATCCCTTCGAGCATGGGGTGCAGCAGGTAGGCCAGGATGATGAAGGTAGCGAGCAGCGAGGCGAGATGTTGGTGGCCGTGGCCGTCGTTGTGTTCGAAGTGGTCGCCTTTTGTCTTAAGGATGTGGTGGTTTTTGTTTTCGATTTTCCATCTGGCGCGGCCGGCGGCGACGATCTCTGCGACATGCTCGTCGTCGATGAGTAGCGAGGTGGCGAAGGCATGGTGGTAGAGGACCTTGCCATCTGCCGTGGGGGTGGTGAGTTCGCACCCCTGGACTGTCAGCGCCGCATCATCATTTCTCAAGGGCACGTCGCTGACATGGCGATAGGTCTCTGTCAGCCAACGCTGGCCGACCCGGCGGCGAACGATGACGGTGCGCACGTCGCCTGTGCGTGCCAGATCGTTCACCCACTCATACAACAACGAGTGCGAAGTGGGTTTGCAGACCAGAATGAACTCGAATCCACGCGCCAGCAGATCGCGGCAATACGGCTCATGGCAGTACAGATCGTCACCGGGAATCGTGACGTCCCAGGCCGCATAGCGCGCCCCCTCTCGCTCCAGCCAACACCTCGAGGCGTTGATTTCACCGTCTTGTTTCTCATCACCGTCCTGGGGAACGATGAACTCCGGAGGTCAGGGGATGACTTTGTCTCGTCCGGGACAGACCAGAACCGGCGTAATCGCCGTGTGGGAATAGGGGGTGCAGTCCCCATGAGCACGCGTTGAGCATCTCGTACAGTGGAGATTTCGCGAGGGAAAATGCTCCACTCCATCGAGCGCCAGCAGCAGGCGCTGCCCCGTCGCCCGGTAGCGATCAATGATCCCCGCCTGTTGCAAGCCGTCAAAAATGAAGGGGAACAACGGGTAGGCTGACGATGGCGCCACCGCGTCCAGGAGGCTACGAATGGGATTGTCACAGGGAATCCGATACACCCCGAACAGCGTTTGCGCGTTGCTTTTTCCGAGTGTTTCCTGCATCGTCCGCGGGAAGTCCAGGAAGGAAGGGCTCTGCATGAAAAAAACCGAAAACGCACTCAGCGCTGCATCGCTCAAGCTGTACGGGGTGTTCTTTCCCCGTCGCCGATCCTCAAATCCAGCAAACGTGGCCCGGATCTGCCCCGCCACCGCGCTGACCGTTAGAACCGACAGGCTCTTTGAATCGCCATAGCGTCCTCTCATAGCGTCCTCTTCCAAAGCTTCAAACCGCACCATTTAGCGGGTCCGCTTCAAAATGAGAACTGCTGAAGCCCCGAAGTTTTCCAGCATCTGCATTGCCAACCGTACTCTCTCCACAGAATCTGTGGATAAGCATGCCACTAGCCTGTTGGTGAAACGGCCAAGTGCTTATCCAGGAAGATGTTTTTTGCCTGCCGGGAAAGCGGGCAGCGCGCAGACCAGTGACGATCGCTCCGCATCGGCCAACGGGGGAGGCCCTGCCTGCCACATTGGCTGCGCAAGACGCCGACTGCCCTGTAGAATTCCCACATGTCAGACCTTCTCTCCAACAGCGCCGACCTGCCCACACCGCTGCCGGCCATTTCCGTTTCCCTGCTCAATCGCCTCGCCCGCGAGCGACTCGAAGCGGTTTTTCCCCTCTGCTGGGTGGCTGGAGAGGTATCCAACCTCAGCCACGCATCTTCCGGGCATGTCTACTTCTCGCTCAAGGACAGCGTCGCGCAGGTCCGTTGTGTCATGTTCCGCAGCCGTGCGCAACTGCTCGGTTGGCGATTGGAGAACGGTCAGCACATCGAAGCGCGCGTGCTGGTGACGCTCTACGAGGCTCGCGGCGATTTCCAGCTCAACGTCGAAGCGGCTCGTCGCGCTGGTGTCGGCAACCTCTACGAACAATTTCTTCGCCTCAAGGACAAGCTGGCGCGCGAAGGCCTGTTCGACAGCACCGTCAAGCGCCCCCTGCCAGCGTTCCCACGCTGCATCGGCATCGTCACCTCGCTGCAGGCGGCGGCGCTGCGCGATGTCCTGAGCACGCTCAAACGCCGCGCCGGCCAGGTCGGCATCGTCATCTACCCGACACCGGTACAGGGTGACGGCGCGGCCGTCCAGATCGCCGCAGCCATACGCTGTGCTGGCGAGCGTCGGGAATGCGAGGTGCTGATCGTCTGTCGAGGGGGAGGCAGTATCGAAGACCTCTGGGCCTTCAACGACGAGGCCGTGGCACGGGCGATGCGTGCCTGCCCGCTGCCGGTGATCAGCGGGGTCGGTCATGAAACAGACTTCACCATTGCCGATTTTGCTGCTGATCAACGTGCGCCAACCCCCACCGCTGCCGCCGAGTTGGCGGCACCCGAACAGCTCGCACTGCTCGCCCACCTCGCCACCTGTCGACTTGCCCTGCGCCGCCAGATCAATCAGAACCTCGACCAGCGAAGCCAGCACCTAGACTGGCTCGCGCACCGACTGCAGCGCCCGTCGCAGTACCTGGCCCGCCACCGGGACAATCTGCAGCAGTTGCAGCGCCGTCTCGGCACCGGCCTGCTGCAGGCCAGCATGCAGGCACGGGCGACGCTGGCCAGCATTACCCGTCGCCTGCTCTTGATCCGCCCTGATCTGGCACGCCCAGCCGGCCACCTCGAAGCGCTGGCAACGCGGATGCGTAGCGCCTGGCAGGTGACCGTGCAGGCCAACTGCGCCGACCTTACCCGCCTGGCGGCCGGTCTCGCACACCTCAATCCGGCGGCGGTACTCGACCGCGGCTACTGCGTTGTCAGCAACGTACAGGGACAGATCGTTCGCGAGAGCAAAATCCTGGAACCTGGGCAGCAGATCGCTGTCTTCTTCCACCGTGGACGCGCTGAGGCGGCGGTACTGACCGTTTCCGAAGACGATGGCATGGCTCTCGCAGCACCAGCCATTGCCAGCGCCACAAGCCCCGACTAGAATCCGGCAGCCAGGCAGAATGCAGAAAGAAACTTTCGCGACAGGTTGACACGTCGTCCTTATTTCGCCCCATAACGAGCCTTACGGAGAACATCCATGGAACATCAGTTGCCACCACTCCCCTTTGCCATCGACGCCCTTGCTCCGCACATGTCGCAGGAAACCCTGGAATACCACTACGGCAAGCACCACCAGGCCTACGTGACCAACCTCAACAACCTCATCAAGGGGAGTGAATACGAGGCACTCGACCTCGAAGCGATCGTCAGGAAGGCCCCGGCAGGCGGGATTTACAATAACTCGGCGCAGGTCTGGAACCACACCTTTTTCTGGAATTGCCTGACACCCAACGGCGGCGGTGCACCGACTGGCGCCCTGGCCGCCGCCATTGACGCCAAATGGGGTTCCTTCGCGGATTTCGCGAAGGCCTTCCAGGCTTCCGCCGTTGGCAACTTCGGGTCGGGCTGGACCTGGCTGGTCAGAAAAACCGATGGCTCGGTGGACATCGTCAACATGGGCGCAGCCGGCACGCCGCTGACTACCGGCGACCAGGCCCTGCTGTGTGTCGACGTCTGGGAGCATGCCTACTACATCGACTATCGCAACCTGCGCCCGAAGTTCGTTGAAACCTTTCTCGGCAGCCTCGCCAACTGGCGCTTCGCCGAGCAAAACTTCGCCGGCTAGTCACCATGGTGTCGCGGTCGTACTGACATTGGCGCCACGCCGCAGCGTCGGAGAAGCCGTGACTCAGAAGTGGTGAATATCAGCTGTGCGGCCGATCTGCGGCATTGCTCGCTCACTTCTCGCCTATCTACTGGTTAGAACGCGCGGATCATCTGGACACGCATATGAAGCGGCTGATCCTTCTCGTAATTGTCGCTGTCATTGGTTGGCAAGGGTACGTCAAGTACCAGCATTCGCGGATCAACACGCTAGCCGATCAGAGCACGATGGACAGTACACAAGGCAGGGCAGGGTTTTCGCACAGCGACGCTACCGCCCACAGCGAGGCTACCGCCTCATCCCAGTTCAAATGCGACGGCCGGACCCATTGTGCTCAGATGACCTCATGTGCGGAGGCAACTTATTTTTTGAGGAATTGCCCTGGCACAAAGATGGACGGAAACAATGATGGTATTCCGTGTGAAAAACAGTGGTGTAGATGAGCATCAGTAGCCGCTTGTTGGGCTGAGGAACGAAGCCCAACAAGCGGCGCTGATCCCAGGGACAGGGTACCGCAGAGCCGCCGGTACCCCCTTCATCATATCGGGCTGGGGCTGACCGTGACACGATGACACGTGCTACCGCCGCCATTCGTGGAAATCCCCTTATGCAGGCATCAAGCCATCGCTGCAAGCTGTTTTTTCAGAGACGCTTGCGGCCGGTGATCATTGCGCGCACCAGATTTTCGCGGTGCAAAAGACTTTCCCAAACAACGCCGATCAAGTGGCCGGCGATCAGCAGCAGCGTGCCGTTGGTGGCCACTTCATGGGCTTCCTTGATGGCGTCGATCAGGTCGTCACTGCTCCCGGTGAACCCTCCCGCCAGCGGTCCCAGCCCCTTGTCGGCGCCGTACAGCGCCAGGCCGGTGACGACGGTCGCCGTCAAGGCCAGCAGCATGGCGACGATCATCGCCCCGCCGGCGGGGTTGTGTCCGAGGTGACGTGGGGCGCGCAGCGTCAGCACCCCATAAAGATAAGCGAGGATTTCGCCGGGGCGATGGACGAAGTCGCTGAAGCGGGCATAGCGCGGGCCGACAAAGCCCCAGAGCAGCCGAAACAGCAACAGCCCGGCAAGCCCATAGCCCGCCCAGACATGCACGACCTGCAGCAACTCGCCGTCCAATCGGTCCTGGAGACCTTCGAACAGCTCCCCTTCCGAAAGATAAGCCGTGCAGAAACTGAGCAGCAGCGTCCAGTGGAACAGGCGAAGCAGCGGGTCCCAGACAGGGATTTCAGTCAAATCGGTTGGCGTGCTCATGAGGTCGTGTGAACGGCTTCTGACAGCGCTTTCCTGCCGGCAGCGGGAAAGCGCGCGAGTGGATCGGAGAAAACTGACGAAGAGCGACTGCTTACTTGCTTTCTTCGGCAACCAGAGCGCCGGTCTTGATTTCGTAGTGGACTTCCCACTTCTTGCCGTCGTTGCCGTTGATCTTGACTTCCCAAGTCTTCTTGCCCTTCTTGGTGTCTTCATAGGCCTTGGTCACCGTGCCTGGGTGCGCTCTGAGAGCCATTTCGACCGCCTGTTCCTTGCTGATTTCCTGCGCTGGGGCAGTGGTGGCGACCGGTGCCGTGGCCGCCGGGGCGGCGGTCTTGCTGTCGGCGGCGAACGTGCTGCCGGCAAGGCTGCTGGCGATGACCAACAGGGCGGCGGCGGTGAATACACTGGGCTTGTTCATCTGATCGGTCCTTCATGGAAAGTGGAGATTGGTGAAAATGGTGAAAAGTTTCGGTCTGCGATCCCGGTGCTTTGAACGGAACCGCAAACACGGACGCCATCCTATGGCAACATCCTTAATCCAATCTTAGGACCGCTTGTTGAGCTGGCACTCGCCGATCAGCCGGCAGACGCCAGCGGACAACGCCCGGCAAAATCACCCGGCAACCCCGAGGCGGGCGCGCAGTTCGTCCAGTTCCTCGAGCAGGTCCGCCATCAGCGCAGCCAGTTCGGGAACGGCATCGAAGTCGCGTTCGAGTTGCCGCATGCGCCGCGCGCGCAGCAGGCTGTGGCTGGAAAAGCACCATACGCCGGCAACGCTCTCGGCGTGTGGAAACAGCCCGTCCTCGATGTGGCGCAGCAGCCAGCCGGGTTCGACGGTACAGGCTGCCGCCAGTTGTTCGAGGGTCAGCCAGCTACTGTCCATCAGGCTGCCGATCAGGATTTCCTCGTCTCGCATGGCTCAGTTCCTTCCTTGCTGGCGCGGATCGAAAGCGAGTTCCCGTGCCATGGTTTCGTAGAGTGCGCGTGCCTTGGCCGTATCGGCAGGAGGCAGCACCACCTGGATGTCGAGCAGCAGATCACCCGCTTGTGCGCCTGGAATGCCCTTGCCGCGCACCCGCAATTGCCGGCCGCTTTGCGCGCCTTCGGGGATGCGTACCCTGAGGCTGCCCTGCGGCAGGTCTACCGTCACCACCGTGCCCAGGGCGGCCTCCCAGGGCGCCACCGGCAGCGTCAGATGCAGGTCGCGACCCTGTACGCGAAAACGCGGGTGCGGCCTGAAGCGTACTTCCAGCATCAGATCCCCGGCTGGCGCGCTACCGATTCCCGGTGCGCCCTGCCCGGCCAGGCGAATCACCTGACCGGCGTGCACGCCTTGCGGGATTTTGACGTTCAGCGTGCGGTTTTCCAGCACGACGCGGCCTTGTGCGTCGATGAGCGGCGCACGCAGCGAAATCTGCCGGGTCGCTCCGGAAAAGGCATCTTCGAGGTCGAGCAGTACCTTGGCGTGATGATCCTCGCCGCGTGCCTGGAAGTGCCCATGCTGGCCGGTATTGAAACCGTGCGCAGCGCGCGTACGACCGAACAGTTCGGCGAAGAAATCGGAAAAATCACCCGCTTCACCCGGCGAAAACCCCTGTCCCGAAAACTCGAAGCCGGCATCCCAATCGGGTGGCGGCTGAAACTCCTGGCCCGGCTGGTAGCCACGTCCCAACTGATCGTAGGCGGCACGTTTTTCCGGATCCGAGAGCACCGCATTTGCCTCGTTGAGTTCCTGCATGCGTGCTTCTGCATTCACTTCCTTGGAAACGTCCGGGTGATACTTGCGCGCCAGTTTTCGGAAGGCCTTCTTGATCTCCTCCGCGGTGGCGTCGCGCGGAACCCCGAGAATCTGGTAGTAGTCCTTGAATTCCATACATGATCCTCAATCGATAAGGGTGGTCGTACAACAACGACCAATCCTGCTGGAGCGCGGCGAACCAGGAAACGGTACATCGATATTGAAGTCTGTCGAACCGCCCCCAATTGTGCAATGCAGTGCCAGTCGTGGCGCTCTCGCCCATTCATTATATGGAGGATTCAACATGATCTATCGCTCTCTGTTTCCCCGCGACGTGTTTGCGGAACTGGATCGGCTGCAGCGTGAGATGCAGCAGGGTTTTCGTCTTTCTCCGAGCATTCGCGGCATCGCCCGCGGCGGGTTCCCGGCGATGAACGTCGGGGGCACGCCGCAATCCGTTGAAATCTATGCCTTCGCGCCCGGCATCGACGCAGCCAGTCTCGACGTCCAGATCGAGAAAGGCATGCTCATCATTGCCGGCGAGCGCCAGCGGCAAGTTCCCGGTGCAGACGCCACGGTGCATATCGACGAGCGTTTCGAGGGTCGCTTCCGGCGCGTGGTGACGCTACCCGATGACATCGATCCCAACCTCGTCGACGCGAAGTACACCGACGGCGTGCTGCGCATCAGCATCGCCCGCAAGCAATCTGCGCTACCGCGCCGGATCACCATTCAATAAGGAGAATCGAAGATGTCCGACAACAGCCAAGTCACGAAACCGAGCCCCAGCGATGAAGCAACCCTGCTCCCGCCGGTCGACGTCATCGAGGACGCTTCGGGAATCACCCTGTATGCCGATCTGCCTGGAGTGCCCAGGGACAAGCTTCATCTGCAGGTGGAAGCCGACACCCTGACGATCGAGGGTGGGATCGACCTGGAAATGCCCGGCGGCATCGAGGCCAGTCACGCCGAAGTCAGCCTGTCCCGCTACCGGCGGGTATTTACCCTGTCGAAGGAACTCGACCCCAACAAGGTCAGCGCCGAGTTCAGAAACGGCGTACTGAAGCTCTCGATTCCCAAGGCAGAGCACGCACAGCCGCGTAAAGTCGAGGTCAGGTTGGCATAAGGGTGAGGTCTTCCCGGGTCATCACTCCACCAGCCTGAGTGAGCGCGGTTGACGACATCCACGTCTTTCAGACCGCACAGGACTCCCAGGTCGGGTCAGCGCAGCGCACCCGACCTGTTTTTCGTCGACCCGACAGGCGCAACGCCGAACGTGCCGGTGACCTGAAGGAGTAGAATTCGCTCCGTGACCACCCTGCTCGTCCTGACCAGTCTGCCCGACCGACCTGCTGCCGAAGCGTTGGCGAACGCTCTCGTCGAGGCGCGGCTGGCGGCCTGCGTGAACATTCTGGCGCCATGCCGGTCGGTCTATCGCTGGCAGGGAACCATCGAGGCGGCCGACGAAGTGCCGCTGCTGATCAAGACCAGCAGCGAACGTTACCCGGCACTCGAAACGGCGATTCGCAGCCACCACCCCTACACGCTGCCGGAAGTGATCGCGCTGCCCGTAGTGCAGGGGCTGCCGGCGTACCTCGCCTGGGTGGACAGCGAAACGCGCGCCCCCGACTGAGTGCTGCACGACTCCCGCCATGACCCGCAGGCTGCTCTTCTCACCGTTCTTTTTCGTGCTCACCCTTCTATTGAGCACGCTGGCAGCCGCCGACGAGTTTCTCGACCCGGCCGTCGCCTTCCAGCCAAGCGCACGCGCGATCGACGGACAAAACATCGAAGTGCGCTTCGCAATCGCCAGGGACTACTACCTCTACCGCGACAAGTTCCGTTTCGTTGCCGAACCGTCGACGGTCCAGCTCGGCACAGCGATTCTGCCGCCGGGCAAGGAGAAACACGACGAGACCTTCGGCAGGGTCGAGGTGTATTATGATCAGGCGGTCATTCGCCTGCCGGTCGAGCGCAACCGTTCGGGGCCACTGCCGCTGATCCTCAAGGTGACTTCGCAGGGCTGCGCCGATGCCGGCATCTGCTATCCGCCGCAACAGCAGCAGCTCAGCCTGCAACTGCCCGATCAGGTCACTGCGCCGGCAGGACCGCCGCCGGCGACCCTCCCGAGCCAGGGTGTGGCCACCGACGAGTCGGGACGCATCGCGCAGTTGTTCAGGAACGCCGGCTTCTGGGTGCTGTTCGGCAGCTTTTTCGGCTTTGGGCTGCTGCTGTCGCTGACCCCCTGTGTCTTCCCGATGATTCCGATTCTTTCGGGGATCATCGTCGGCTCGGGCCGCGACGGGCATGGCGTGTCGCACGCGCGTGCCTTCCTGCTATCGCTGGCCTACGTCATCGGCATGGCGATCAGCTACGCCGCGGCCGGGGTCGCGGCCGGGCTGACCGGCACACTGCTGGCGGCAGCGTTGCAGAACCCCTGGGTGCTGGGCGGCTTTGCCGCGATCTTCGTGCTGCTGTCGCTGTCGATGTTCGGCTTCTACGAGCTGCAACTGCCCACCGTTCTGCAAAGCAAGGTCTCGGAAGAAGCCAGACACCTGCATGGCGGCTCGCTGCCCGGCGTCGCAGCGATGGGCGCGCTGTCGGCAATCATCGTCGGCCCCTGCGTCGCCGCGCCGCTGGCGGGCGCCCTGCTGTACATCGGCCAGACCGGTGACGCCGCGCTCGGCGGCGCGGCGCTGTTCGCGATGGGGCTCGGCATGGGCGTGCCGCTGCTCGTCGTCGGCATGTCGGCCGGTACGCTGCTGCCGAAGTCCGGCGCGTGGATGGAAGCGATCAAGAAAACCTTTGGCGTGATCCTGCTGGCCACCGCAGTCTGGCTCGTTTCGCCAGTGCTTCCGGCGGTCGTGCAGATGCTGGCCTGGGCCCTGCTGCTGATCGTTCCGGCGATCTATCTGCACGCGCTCGACCCCCTGCCAGCACACGCCAAGGGCTGGCAGCGTTTCTGGAAAGGCATTGGCATCGTCATGCTGCTGTTCGGTGCAGCGATGCTGCTCGGCACCCTGGCCGGCTCGCGCGACCCGCTGCAACCCTTGTCGGTATTGCGCGGTAACGCGGCAAGTGGCGAAACCAGGCCATTGGCGTTCACGCGCGTGCGCTCACTGACCGAACTCGAAACCCGTATTGCGGCGGCCGGCCGGCCGGTGCTGCTCGACTTCTATGCCGACTGGTGCGTATCCTGCAAGGAGATGGAACGTTTCACCTTTGCCGATGCGCGCGTCCAGGCGAGGCTTGCGGGCTGGACCTTGCTGCAGGTCGACGTGACGGCCAACTCCGAGGCCGACCAGGCACTACTGCAACGCTTCAAGCTCTACGGTCCACCCGGACTGATCTTTTTCGACCGGCATGGCCAAGAGATCGAAGGCGTTCGCGTCGTCGGTTTCCAGAACGCCGAGGAATTTCTCAGCCTGCTCTCACGTTTGGGCTAACGGTCATGACTTTTTCAGGCACCCCGGACCATCAAGGTCATGGCTGTTTCCCTTCTCCCAAGAGTGGAGAGGAGAGATTCGTGAATCGCTGACGCGATTTTCACAGCCCATCGCTGATGC
>WBZU01001259.1_pt1 | contig 19416 bp, 20 predicted proteins | sample 5204311 | NCBI WGS metagenome assembly WBZU01 (sample SAMN12344359, study PRJNA552823) | activated sludge metagenome | biome: Activated sludge suspended growth; feature: Nitrification reactor; material: Wastewater; isolation source: activated sludge from nitrification reactor of wastewater... | reverse complement strand
TGATCTCGTCCGCGGTCGCCCAGACCCCACGCCGCGGGAGCACGCGGCTCGCGATCTGCTGCACCAGCGCCTCGTCGTCGCGGGCGATGAGGTCGGGCGCCCAGTCGCGGATGTCGAGGACCGAGAGCGCCTTGAGGCAGCACTCGCGCCAGTCGGCGGTCGGGAACAGCGAGGAATCGAACTGGCCGTAGAGAAACGGGTAGGGGAAGCGCTGCCAGTCCGACGGCTTGACGATGTTGCGCTGCATCGAGGCGTGCAGGCGGAAGCGGGAGTGCCAGTCGGGCCGGCTCGACGCGGGCACGGGCGCCGGCGCCGCCCGCCCGCCGGGACGCTGGCGGTGGCGGACGAGGTCCGGATTGACGAAATTGCCGCTGCGCTCGCGGGAGATCAGGTAGCCGTCGTCGGAGAGCTGGCGGTAGGCGAGCACGACGGTGTTGCGAGCGACCCCGAGGTGCGACGCGAGGTCGCGGCTCGACGGCACCGGCATCCCCGCGGGGAGCTGCCCCTCGAGGATGGCGGTGACCAGCATCTCGCGGATCTGCGCCTGGATGCTGAGGCTGGGGCGCGCCGAGCGCTGCAGCAACTGCTTCCAGAGCGCGGCGCTCAGGCGTTTCGTCATGGCGGACGCCCCGGGCCCGGCCGCGCATCGGCGGCGCCTCCCGGCCGGCGCGGACCCGGCGTCGGGCTTGGCATCAGCGAATCCACGGATCTGGATCTATGGATCGTCGGGGGTCGTCGGCAAACTGTGGCACGCTCTGGGGACCCGGGGGGCTGATCGAGCCCCGAGCGCCGTCGTGGACGCATCCGGGAAGGCATTCTCGACCAAATGGAGGAGATCGACAAATGGCTAGCACAGGAAAGCTGATCGGCGTCGCGGCCCTGGTCGCGTTCGCGCTGAGCGCCGGCTCGGCGTTCGCCCAGGCGAAGAAGGAAGTGACCATCGCGCACCAGGACATGCTGGTGCCGCTGCGGACGGTGATGGAGTCCGGCGAGCTCGAGAAGGCGACCGGCTACAAGATCAACTGGCGGATGTTCGGCGGCGGCGGCGACGTCATCAAGGCGATGGCGTCGGGCGACGTGCAGATCGGCGAGGTGGGCTCGAGCCCGCTCACGGCGGCCGTGACGCAGGGTCAGGACGTGAAGCTCTTCTGGATTCTCGACGACATCGCCGACGCCGAGGCGCTGATCGCGCGGAACGGCAGCGGCGTCAACAGCGTCAAGGACCTCAAGGGCAAGAAGGTCGCCACGCCGTTCGTGTCGACCGCGCACTACCAGCTGATGGCGATCCTGAAGCTGGAGGGGCTGTCGGCGAAGGACGTCAACGTGATGAACATGCGGCCGCCCGAGATCGCGGCGGCGTGGGAGCGCGGCGACATCGACGCGGCGTTCGTCTGGGATCCGGTGCTGTCGAAGATCAAGGGCAGCGGCAAGGCGATCTCGTCGTCGAGGGCGATCGGCGCGAAGGGTTTCCCGACGTTCGACGGGGTGGTGGTGAACACCAAGTGGGCGGCCGAGCACGAGGCGTTCATGGTCGCCCTCGTGAAGGCGCTCAACAAGGCGGACGAGGCGTACCGGACGAACAAGGCGAAGTGGACGGCCGATTCGGCCGAGGTGAAGGCGGTCGCGAAGTGGACCAAGGCCGACGCCAAGGACGTGCCGGCGGCGATGGCGCTCTACGAGTTTCCGACGGCGGCCGAGCAACTGGGGCCGAAGTGGCTGGGCGGCGGCGCGGCGAGCGCGATGGCCAACACCGCGACGTTCCTCAAGGAGCAGGGCCGGATCCAGGAAGTGAAGGCCGACTACAAGCCGTACGTCACCGACGCCTACGTGAAGAAGGCGCTGGGCAAGTAACGGCCTTTCGGCCGGGTCGACGATCCGCGGGGCGCCGACCCGGGCCCCGCGGCCTGCAAGCCGTAGCTCAAGCGGAGCACGCATGCCATCGCTCGATATCCAAGACCTCACCGTCAACTACGCCGTCAAGGGCGGAACGCTCCAGGCGCTGGCGCCGGTGAACCTCAAGATGAGCGACGGCGACTTCGTCGTCGCGCTCGGCGCCTCCGGCTGCGGCAAGACGACGCTGCTCAACTGCCTCGCCGGCTTCCTGCCGCCGTCGTCCGGCCGGATCCTGCTGGACGGCGCCCCGATCGCCGGTCCGGGCGCCGACCGCGGCGTCGTGTTCCAGAAGCACACGCTGATGCCGTGGCTGACGGTTCGCGCCAACGTCGCGCTCGGCCTGCGCTTCCAGGGGGTCGACCGGGCGAAGCGCGACGCCGTCGCCGACGAGAAGCTCGACCTCGTCGGGCTGCGCAAGTACGCCGATCGCCACGTCTACGAGCTCTCCGGCGGCATGCAGCAGCGCGTCGGCATCGCCCGGGCGCTCGCCAACGATCCCGAGGTCCTGCTGATGGACGAGCCGATGGGCGCGCTCGACGCGTTCACGCGCGAGCAGGTGCAGGAGATCCTCCTTCGCGTGTGGAAGGCGACCAACAAGATGGTCTTCTTCATCACGCACTCGGTCGAGGAGGCGCTGTTCCTGGCGACGCGGCTCATCGTGATGAGCCCGAGCCCGGGGCGCATCTCCCACGTCTACGACGACGTGCCGTTCTCGCGCCAGTTCCTCGAGCATGGAGACGCGCGCAAGGTGAAGTCCGAGCCCGCCTTCATCCGCCTGCGCGAGGAGGTGCTCTCGATCATCCACCACAGGGAGACGGCCCATGCCTGACGTCAGCGCTCCCGCAGCCGGCGCCTCCGCGGGCGCCGCGCCGCTCAAGACCAGCAAGTTCAAGGTTCCGGGCGAAGGCTCCAGCGTCGGCATCAGCGTCGGCACGGTCCTCACCCTGATCGCGCTGTGGTTCGTGTCGACGAACGCGGGCTGGGTGAAGCCGCTGTTCCTGCCGAGCCCGCAGGCGGTGTTCCAGCAGTTCGTCGAGTACCTGACCGGGACCGCGAACGACAAGCCGCTGCTCGTCCACTTCGCGGCGAGCATGCTCCGCGTCTTCTCGGCGTTCCTGCTCGCCTGCGTGACGGCGATCCCGATCGGGATCGCGATGGGCATGTCGAGGGTCGCGCGGGGGATCTTCGACCCGCCGATCGAGTTCTACCGGCCCCTGCCGCCGCTGTCGTACCTTCCGCTGATCATCATCTGGTTCGGCATCGAGGAGCTGCCGAAGGTGCTGCTCATCTACCTCGCCTGCTTCGCGCCGCTCGCGCTCGCGGCCCGGTCGGGCATGCGCAGCGCCTCGCAGGAGCAGATCAACGCCGCCTACTCGATGGGCGCGAGCTACGGCCAGGTGATCATGCACGTGATCCTGCCGTCGGCGCTGCCCGACATCCTCGTGGGCATGCGGATCGCGATCGGCTTCGGCTGGACCACGCTGGTCGCCGCGGAGATGGTCGCCGCCAACGTCGGCCTCGGCCAGATGGTGCTGAACGCCGCGAACTTCCTGCGCACCGACATCGTGATGATGGGGATCTTCGTGATCGGCGTCGTGGCCTACCTGTTCGACCTGCTGATGCGCTGGGTCGAGCGCAAGCTCGTTCCCTGGAAGGGGAAGATGTAGCCGCGGCGGTGCCGGCGGCGCGGGCGCGGCGGAACGGCCGTGCCCGCGCCGTCAATCCCTGACCACGAGGACCGCGCAGCCGGCGTGGCCGATCACCTTCTCGGCCGTGCTGCCCGGCATCAGGCGCTCGAGCGCGCCCGGGTGCCCGTGACGGCCGACCACGATCAGGTCGGCGCCGGACGACGCGGCGAGGGGGCCGATCGCTTCCGGCGCACCGGTCGCGGGCGAGGCGCGCCGCGCGGCGACGCCCGCCGCGCTCGCCGCCGACGCGATCCACGCCTCGGCGTCCTGGCCCGCCCGCGCCGTGATGCCGGCGAGCCAGAGCGGCAGCCGGTCGTGCGAGGCGATCCCCGCGGCGGTGCGAGCGACGGCCGGCGCGGTGGCCGCGTCGTCGACGGCGGCCAGCACGCCGCGGGTCCAGGCGCCCGCTGCGCGCAGCACGAGCAGCGCGTCGCACGGCGCCTGCATCGCGACCCTGCCGGCCATGTCGCCGACCAGGCGCTGCGCGAGGAATCCGGTGCGGCCGCGCCGGCGCGCGACGACGAGGTCGGCGCGGCGCTCGCCGGCCTCGGCGACGATCGCGCGCCACGCTTCGGCGTCGCGCTTCACGGAGACGTCCAGCACGACGCCCGCGGCGCGCGCCGCCGCGGCGAGGCCCTCGACGCGCGCGTGCGCCTCCCGGTCGGCGCGCTCGGCGACCTGCGGCGCGACGGCCTCGACCTCGGCGTTGGTGACGAGCGGCACGACGGCGGCGAGCGACGCGCCCCAGCGGCGCGCGAGCTCGAACGCGGTCCGCTCGGCGCCCGCGTCGAACTCGGTGTGCTCGGTCGCGAGCAGGATCCGGGCGTAGGGCGCGGCCATCGCGGTCAGTGTCCGGCGACGAGCAGCCCGGACGCGGCGAAGAGTTGCACGAGGATCGTGAGCACGACGATCGCGGCGAGCACGCGCTCGCCGCGCGCCCGGTAGATCGGCACGATCGCCGCGAGGCAGGGCAGCGAGCACGCCGAGAGGATCGCGATGCCCGCGATGCTCGCGAACTCGCCCTTCGCGAGGAGCGCGATCCAGTCCCAGCCGGTCGGCGTGCCGGTCTCCGCGATGTACGCGTCGAGCGGCAGCGTCCACAGCTCGGGCAGCCGCTCGTGCGGGACGTGCGCGGTCAGCACGCCGGTCACGTACGCGCCGAACGCCACGACCAGCACCGCGAAGCCGAGGCGCGCGCCCCAGTCGAGCAGCGTCGCGTAGCGCAGCTGCTCGGGCGGGCGGTCCTCGGCGGCGTCGCTCACCATCCGAGGCCCTTCTGCAACGCCCGCAGGCCCGCGAACAGCAGGAGCCCCAGCACGAGCTTGCGGATGACCGACGCTTTCAGCACCGACAGGAGCCGCGCGCCGATCTGCGCGCCGATCATCATGCCGATGACCGAGGGCACCGTCAGCACGGCGAGCGTCGCGCCCTTGTGCAGGTACACCCACGCCGCCGACGAGTCGACGAGCGAGAGGATGAAGCTCGACGTGCCCGCCGAGACCTTGAGCGGCGCGCCCATCACGAGGTTCAGCACCGGCACGTTCGCCCAGCCGGCGCCCATGCCGAACATGCCGGCGAGCACGCCGATCGCCGTGAACAGCACGAGCGCGAGCGGCGTGCGGTGCACGTGCCAGGGATGGTCGCGGCCGGTCGCGCGGTCGTGGTAGACGCCGTGCATCGCGAGGGCGGCCGCGAGCCGGTCGGGCGTCACCGGCGCGCCGTGCTCCGACTTCGGGGCCGACGCCATCAGCGCCACGATGCCGAGGATCGTGATGCCGAGCGCGACCTGCACGACCCGCGCGGGCAGCGCGAGGCCGACGAGCGCGCCGGCGATCGAGCTCGCGGACGCGAGCAGCGCGAACGGCAGCGCGAGGCGCAGGTCGGCCAGCCCCGCCCGGAGCAGGCTCGGTCCCGCCGAGAGCGCGCTCGCGAGCGCGACCAGCAGCCCGGCGCCGCGCACGAAGTCGAGGTGGAACGGGAAGAAGCCGCTGACGATCGGGACGAAGAGCACGCCGCCGCCGACGCCCGCCGGGACGGCCACGATCCCGAGGCCGAAGCAGACGACGAACAGCGCGAGCGGCCAGAACCACCACGCGAGCTCCGCGCCGCCCGCGTCCCCCGCGGCGAGCGCCGGATCGGCGACCCCCGCGAACGCGGCGGCCAGCGCGATGGCGACGATGGCGGGCCGCACGCGCGGCCTCGCCGGGACGATCTTGGACGGGGGCTCTGGAATCAAAGTCACAGACAGGGGGCGCACCCCCGGCGAGGATCGATCGACCGCCGGGGCAGCCGTACTTTATCGCGGTTGACGAACGTCCTGTCCATACCCATTTGGGTGAGCGGATAGCCCGGATGGGGGCGGGACAGGGGACGGGTGGCCGGCATCCCGGTCCGGGGCGTGCGACAATGGCCGGCGGTGACCGGGCGAACGGGGCGAAAGACCCCGGAAGGCACGGGTTCCGGGCCCGCCGGGACGGCGGGCTTCGCCGAGGAGGTTTCGGGATGGCGCAGTCGAAGGGCAGAAGCGCTCGGGTCGTCGCTCCGGAACGCACGCCGGCCGGGCGGGGCACCGCGGCGCCGTCCGCTCCCCGTGAAGCCGACCTGCGCGACGCGATCGCGCCGATGCTCGACGCCGTCGTCCATTTCGCGGGCGCGGCGGCGGGCGCCGTCCGCGTCTCCCGGCCGGGCCTCCCGGGACTCGCGCCGATCGTCGTCGCCGGCCCGGGTCCGCGGGGCGCGGGGGGCGAAGGCGTGCTCGCGCGCTGGTGCAGCCATTGCGCGGAATCCTCCGACCCGGCGAGCCCGTGCGTGCAGAGCGACCTGTGCGGGCGCGACGAGCGCCTGCCGGCGCGCCGCCTCGAGTCCGTGTGCCGGCACATCCTCGTCGTCCCGCTGCACCACGCCGGGCAGCAGGTCGGCATGCTCGACCTCGTGTTCGACGGTCCCTGCGAGCTGCCGGCCGGTATGCCGGCGATGCTGCAGGCCGCCGGCGACCTCATCGGCATCGCGCTGGAGCGGGCGCGGCTCGCGGACGAGGTGCTGCGCGCGACGCTCGTCAACGAGCGCCATGCGATGGCGAGCGAGGTCCACGATTCGATCGCGCAGGGCCTCACCTACATGCGGATGCGCATGAGCCTGCTCTCGGACGCGATCCGCCAGCGCGACGAGCTCCGCGCGTTCAAGTACTGGAGCGACATCGACGACTCGCTCACGCACGCTCACGCCCGCGTGCGCGAGCTGATCAGCGGTTTTCGCGCCCGGATGGATCCGCAGGGGCTCGTCCACGCGCTCGCCGGGACGGCCGCGCGCTTCGCCGACCGGAACGGGGTCGAGCTCGCGTTCGAGAACCGCGTGCCGGACTTCCGGATCGATCCCGCCCGCGAGGTCGAGGTCCACCACATCGTGCAGGAGGCGCTCGCGAACGTCGTCCGGCACGCTCGCGCCAGCCGCGCGCGGGTGACGCTCGACCGCGCGCCGGGCGGCTACGCGATCGTGATCGAGGACGACGGGGTCGGCGCGGCGCAGCCCGGGGCGCCCGACGAGCGCCCCGGCCACTACGGCGTCGCGATCATGCGCGAGCGGGCGTCGCGGCTGGGAGGCGAAGTGACGGTCGGGCCGGCGCCGGGAAGGGGCACCCGAGTGCGCCTGAGCTTTCCCGACCGCGCCACGGACAGCGGGGGGTTGCAATGAGCGAAGCGATCAGCGTCGTCCTGATCGACGACCACGGGCTGTGCCGCCGCGGCTTGAGCGAGCTGCTCGAGCAGCGCGCGGGCATCAGGGTGCACGGCACCGCGGGCACGGCCGACGAGGCGGTCCGGCTGCTTTCGTCGACGAAGCCCGACCTCGCGATCATGGACCTCAAGATGGCGCCGGTCGACGGGTTCCGGCTCCTCACGCGACTGCGCGCCGAGGGGATCGACACGCCGGTGGTCGTGCTTACGATGAGCGACTCGCAGGACGACCTCGCGCGCGCGTTCCGGGCCGGCGTCCGCGGGTACCTCCTGAAGGACATGGATCCCGACGACGTGATCGACGCGATCCGGCGCACCGCGCGCGGCGAGGTCGTCGTCGCGCCGACGATGGCGGTCAAGCTCGTCGACATGCTGCTGCCGGGCGAGACGAAGCGCTCGCCCGACAACGGGATGCGCCAGCTCACCGAGCGCGAGCGCGAGATCCTGCAGCACCTGTCGTCCGGCAAGAGCAACAAGGCGATCGCGCAGGCGCTGTCGATCAGCCACGACACGGTCAAGCTGCACGTGCGTCACATCCTGTCGAAGCTGGGCCTCACGTCGCGCGTCGAGGCCGCGGTGTTCGCCGTCGAGCACCGCGTCGCCGCCGAGCAGGCCGACGCGTCCAGGCAGGCGCACGGCTGACCGGCGGCCGACCCGGCGCGAGCGCACCGCATCGCCGCGCTCGAGCCCGCGATGCCTTCCGCCGACGCCGCGGACCTGTTCCGGCGCTACGGCATCGAGCCCAACCGCCGCTCGCGCGGACGGCTCGACCTGTGGCTGCGCTGCCAGGTCCGGCGGCTGCGCCTCGTTCGCGACGAACTGCGCGCCGCTTCGCCGCTGCCGTGGGCGAAGCGGCTTCGCGCCTGGCGCCGGGGCTTCACCGCCAACAGCGCGCTCGTCTACCGGCTCGACGTCAACGATCCGCGTGCGTACCTCTCCGACTGGGACTACTTCCTGTCGGGCTACCGGTTCAACGGGTTCTTCAACCCGATCGTCGGCAACAAGCTGGTGCTCTCGCAGATCCTCGCCGGCTATGGACTTCCGCACCCCCGCGTGCTCGGCGTGATTCGCGGGGGGCGGCCGTTGGCGGTCGGTCCGCGCGCGTCCCCGGACGCCCGCGGCCGCGGCCGGATCGAGCTCGGGTCGTGGGCGGCCGACGGACGCCCGATGGTCTTCCGGCCGCACTGGTCGGGCGCGGGCGAAGGCGTGTTCTTCCTGCGGAGGGCGCAGGGCGGCTGGGAAGTGAACCGGCAGCCCGCGAGCGACGACGACGTGCGGCGGCTCGTGGGTGCGCTCGACCGGTACATCGTGACGGCGTTCGTCGACCAGGCGGGCTACGCGGCGAGGATCCATCCCGCGACCGCCAACACGCTGCGCGTGCTCACGATCCGCGACGGCGACGGCCCGTTCGTCGCGGCGATGGCCCACCGGTTCGGATCGGGGCGCTCGGGGTCGATCGACAACTGGCACCAGGGCCGCGGCGGGCTCAACGCGCCGATCGATCCCGCGCGCGGCATGCTGGGCCGCGCCGTGACGCTCGGCGCGGGCGGGCGCCTGCTCGACTTCGCGCGCCATCCGGACACCGGCGCGGACATCGAGGGCGTCGCGATCCCCGGCCTCGATCGCGCGCTCGGGGGGCTGCTGGACGCCGCACGCTGCCTGCCCGAGGCGCCGCTGATCGGCTGGGACGTGCTGATGACCGACGACGGTTACAGCATCCTCGAGGCCAACTCGCCGCCCGGGATCAGCGTATGGCAGGTGCACGCGCCGCTCTTCGCGGATCCGCGCGTGGAGCGGTTCTTCCGGGCAGGCTGACGCGGACCGGGCCGTCGAGAGCGGCGGCTTACCGCTTCGTGTCGAACCAGGCGAGGCGGTCGCGCAGCTTCACGACGCTGCCGACGATGATGAGCGTGGGCGCCTTGAGGCGCGCCCGCGCGGCGCGCGCCGCGAGCGTCGCGAGCGTGCCCGAGACGACGCGCTGCGCGCGCGAGGTTCCCTGCTGCACGACCGCCGCGGGCGTGTCCGGCGGCAGGCCGTGCTCGACCAGCTTCCCGCACAGCGCGGGCAGCGCGGTAAGCCCCATGTAGACGACGATCGTCTGGCGCGGCCGCGCGAGCGCCGTCCAGTCGAGGTCCATCGTGCCGTCCTTCAGGTGGCCGGTGACGAACAGGCAGGCCTGCGCGTGGTCGCGGTGGGTGAGCGGAATGCCCGCGTAGGCGGCCACCCCCAGCGCGGCGGTGATGCCGGGCACGACCTCGAAGCGCACGCCCTCGCCGGACAGGGTATCGATCTCCTCGCCGCCGCGGCCGAACACGAACGGGTCGCCGCCCTTCAGCCGCAGCACGCGCCGGCCTTCCTTCGCGAGGCGCACCATCAGCGCGTTGATCTCCTCCTGGCGCATCGCGTGGTTCGAGCGCTGCTTGCCCACGTAGACACGCTCGGTCGACGCCGGCAGCAGCGCGAGCACCTCGTCCGAGATCAGGTTGTCGTAGAGCGCGACGTCCGCGCGCTGCATGAGCTTGAGCGCGCGCAGCGTGAGGAGCTCGGGGTCGCCGGGACCGGCGCCGACCAGGTAGACCTCGCCGCGGCGCCCCCGGCGCGCCGGCGTCGCGGCGAGCGTCGCCCGCGCGAAGTCGGCGGCGGTCGGGACGTCCTTCCGCGCCGCGCCGCCGCGCCGCCGTTCAGCGCCCGCCATGCGCGCAGCCGCAGCCGCCCGCGCCGCACCCGCCGTCGTCCGGGGCCCGGGGCGCGTCCGCGTCGTTCGGGTTGACGAAGATGAAGCGGAAATCGCCCGCCTCGTACTCGACGTAGTCGAGCGTCATGCCCTCGAGGAGCGCGCGGTCGGCCTCGGCGACCACGAGCGCGACCCCCTCCGTCGGCACGACGACGTCGCCGTCGCGCGCCTCGTCGAAGCCCATCGCGTAGTGGAGCGCCCCGCGCTCGTCGCGCCGCGCGGCGATGCGCAGGCCCAGCTCGTCGGCGTCGGCCTGCGTCGCGGCGACGCGGATCTGGGCCGCGGCGCTCGGTGTGACCGTGATCATGCCGTCCTTTCCATGGGCGTGGTGCCCCCGGGGGGAGGCTCGCGCAGCGAGCTCCGGGGGGGTGTCAATGTTCGCCCTTGGTGCGGAGCAGACCCGCGAGCCGGTTGCCCTGCTTCTGCGGGCCGCCGCGCGGGAACATGTCGTGCAGGTGGTGGTTCGAGCCGCGCTCCGGGCCCCACCGCGACGTGAACTCCTTGATCATCACGCGCACCTGCGCCTGGACGCCGTGCTCGGCCTCGAAGTCGCGCAGGAAATGGATCACCTCCCAGTGGGCGCGCGTGAGCTCGAGCCCCTCGCGACGCGCGAGCGCCAGCGCGAACGCCGGGCTCCATTGCGAGCGGTCGACGAGGTAGCCTTCGCTGTCGACGGCGACGCGCTTGCCGTCGACGTCGACGTGGTGGTCGGTGCGGGCCTGGGCGAGGGACATGCGGTCGGTCCTCCTGCGGATTCGGCGCCCCGGGGGCGCGGGCGAAACCTTACACGATCAGCGCCTCGCGGCCGCGCATCGGCGCGAGGTAGACGATGTTGCCGTCGCGGCGCTGGCGGTAGTCGCTCGCGCGGATGAACGCGACGAACCGCGCCGCCCAGTTGGCGTCGCGCGTCGACCGGAGGTGCGAGAACGACGCGAGCACGTTGCCGACGATCACGCCGTCGCGCTCGCCGTCGATGCCGTGCCCGCGCTTCACCCGGTAGGCGCACCGGACGTCGGGTGCGAGGTTCTCGAGCGAGGCGTAGTGGAACTCGTGCGCGCGCACCGTGCGCCCGGCCGCGGCGGACGGCCACGGAAACGCGCCGGTCTCCTCGAGCACGACGTAGCCGCGCCCGACCGGACGGTCGTGCATGACGACATCGCCCGGGATCGCGCCGACCATGCGCGAGGCCTGGCCGCCGACGCTGAGCGAGCGGGCGAGGTACATGAGGCCGCCGCATTCGGCGTAGACCGGCAGCCCCGCCTCGATCGCGTTGCGGATGCGCGCGCGCAGCGCGGCGTTGGCCTCGAGCTCGCGCGCGTAGAGCTCGGGGAAGCCGCCGCCGATGAACAGCGCGTCGACCGAGGGCAGGTGGGTGTCGGCGAGCGTGTCGAAGCGCACGAGCGTCGCGCCCGCCTCGCGCAGCGCGTCGAGGTCGTCCGGATAGTAGAAGCCGAACGCGCGGTCCTGCGCGACGCCGATCCGGATGTCGGAATCCGGCGCGGCGGCGAACGCCGGCGCGATCGCGGGCGCGACGGGCGCCGGGAGCGGCGGGGCGCCCGCGACGCGCGAAAGGAGGAGGTCGAGGTCGACCTGCCGCCCGATCGCGGCGCCCAGGTCCGCGACGCGACGCGGGACGTCGTCCGACTCGTTGCTCGGCATGAGCCCCAGGTGCCGCTCGACGATCGTGAGCTGCGGGTCGTGGTGCACGGCGCCGACGACCGTGACGTCGGTGTAGTGCTCGACCACCATCCGGAGCTTCGCCTCGTGGCGGCTGCCGCCCAGGTTGTTGAGGATCACGCCGACGATCGCGAGATCGCGGTCGAACGCCTGGTAGCCCAGGATCAGCGGCGCGATGCCGCGCGTCATGCCGCGGGCGTCGAGGACGAGCACGACCGGCAGCCCGAGCGCCTTCGCGAGCGCGGCGTTGCTGTTGCTGCCGTCGAGCGAGAGTCCGTCGTAGAGCCCCTTGTTGCCCTCGACGAGCGCGACGTCGGCGCCCGCCGAGTGGCGCCGGAACGTGTCGGCGATCTCGTCGTCGGACGAGAGCCACGGGTCGAGGTTGCGGCAGCGGCGGCCCGAGGCCGCCGTGAGCCACATCGGATCGATGAAGTCGGGGCCTTTCTTGAAGGTCTGCACGATCCGGCCGCGCGCGGTCAGCGCCGCGGCGAGCCCGACGCTCACCGTCGTCTTGCCCGACGACTTGTGCGCCGCCGAGACGAGGAAGCGGAGGGGCGTCGGGCCGCTCATCGGCCGGGCGCGGCGGCGGGCGACGCCGGCAGGTCGTCCTGCGGCAGGAAGCGCAGCACCCGCACACCGACGACGGTGATCAGGAACGCGACGGCGAGCCCGCCGACGCCCAGGACGACCTCGGGCAGGCTCGGCGCGTACGAGGCGATCGCGCCGTCGCCGAAGGTGCTCGACGCGGCGTAGCCCGGGAAGAGGTCGAGCGGCCAGGCCTGGCCGCCGACGATGAACGCGTAGAGCAGCGCGAACGCGCCGGCGACGACGAGCAGCGACGCGACGACGAGGTCGCGCCCGGTGCTCCCGGGCCGCCAGATGAGCGCGAGCGGCGCGAGGCTGCCCGCGACCACGTAGCCGATCCAGAACACCGCCGGGTAGACGCCGCCGTCGACGAGGATGAAGCGCTCGAACGCGGCGTTCTTCGCGAAGTAGCCGTTGACGAGGTGCTGCGCGGCGACCAGGAACAGCACGGTCACGACGAAGAGCGCGAGCAGGTTGCGCATGCGGCGGCGCACGTCGTCGGGCAGCGCGAGGCCGTTCCACGCGTACATCGACGACTGCACGACGAGGAACACCGCGAGCCCCCACGCGAACGACATCGAGAGGAACAGCGGGATCAGCAGCGCCGTGCCGTAGGCCTGGCGCGCGACCAGGAACGCGAAGATCGAGCCGGTGCCGGAGGTCAGAACGATCCGCCAGACGAAGGCCGCGAAGCCGGCCGGCTTCGACCATGCCGCCATCCGGCGCTCCATCAGCGTCCACAGGTAGATCGCGACGATCGTGAACATGCCCGAGTAGAGGAACACGTTCCACGCGAACACCGACCGGAAGTTGTAATGCGTCGCCGCGACGACGACGCGCTCCGGCCGGCCGAGGTCGAGCATCAGCACGAACAGGCCGCCGGCGAGGAGCGCGAGGCACAGCAGCCCCGACAGCGGCGCGCGCGCCTTGTACACCGTCTGCCCGAACACCGACCCGATCGACGCGACGTTGAGGACGCCGGAGGCCGCGACGATCATCAGGATCGCGAACACGTGCGGCATGCCCCAGACCACCTGGTTGTTCATGCCGGTGATGACGTGGCCGGCGGTCTCCATCGCGTGCGCGGCGAGGAAGCCCGCGAGCGCCACCGCGGCGCCCAGCGCGGCGAGCGCCCAGAACAGGCGCGTCTCGACGCGGGAGAACGATGCGCGGCTCATCGCGTCACAGTCCCGCGTAGCGCACGCCCGGGTCGAGCCGGAGGTCGGCGCGCACCGCGGAGGTCCGGTACGACGCGACGCGCTTGGCGATCTCGCTTCCCGGGTCGTTCAGGTCGCCGAACAGCAGCGCGCCGTGGCCCGCGGCCGCGCAGGCCTCGACACAGGCGGGGATGCCGCCGCGGTCGATCCGGTGGACGCACAGCGTGCACGACTCGACGCAGCCCTTCCCGCGCGGCACCTCGGGGCGCTGGCCGGTGACCGGCTCGTGCACGAACGAGCGCGCCTTGTACGGGCAGGCCATCATGCAGTAGCGGCACCCGATGCAGGTGTGGCGGTCGACGAGCACGATGCCATCGGCGCGCTTGAACGACGCGCCGGTCGGGCACACGTCGACGCAGGGGGGCTCGGCGCAGTGCTGGCACAGCATCGGCACCGAGCGGACCTGGCCGCGCATGTCCTTCAGCTCGACCTTGCGGATCCACTGCGACGAGGTCGGCGTCTTCTCGGCGGGGAGCCCGTTCTCCTTGTCGCAGGCGGTGACGCAGGCGTTGCAGTCGGGGGCGCACTTGTTGAGATCGACGAGCATCCCCCAGCGCACCTTCGACGAGGCGGGCTCGGACGGCGCGCGCCCGTGCGCGAGGTCGAACAGCGTGACGCCCGGCGCGAGCGTCGCGCCCGCCATCGCGGCGCCCCATGCGAGGATCTGGCGCCGGCCCCGGTTCACTTCGCTCACTTCGGGCCCCCGGGGGGCGACGCCGCGGCGCTCGCCGTCGCCGCGGGGCGGTCGGCGTGGCACTCGAAGCAGTCGAGCTTCACCGCCGCGTAGCGGTGGCAGCCCTCGCAGAACGCGTCCTTGCTGCCGGTGACGCGGCCGGTCTCCCGGCTCGCGTGGCACGAGACGCAGTTCGCGAGACTGTGCTTCTCGGTCCGGATCCCTTCGTGCACGGTGCGGTCGCGCTGGTGGACGAGGAGCTGCATGTGGTTGCGGCGCATGAACGCCGTGTCCTCGACGCACTTGCCCTCCGCGGGCGGCTGCACGCCGGGCATCGGCACGCGCGAGGGCGGCGCGTCGGCCGCGAGCGCGCTGCCGGCGAGCGCGACGACGAGAGCGGCCTTCGCCGCGCCGCGCCACGCCCTCCCCGCGAGTGCCCGCGCGAGCGTCATCGCGCTACTCGCCCAGCCCCATCTGGATGTAGCCGGTCGGGCACACGTCCTTGCAGATGTGGCAGCCGATGCACTTGTCGTAGTCGGTGTACACGTAGCGGCCCATCGTGGCTTCCTTCTTCGGCACGCGCGCCACTGCGGTCTGCGGGCAGTAGACGACGCAGTTGTCGCACTCGAAGCACTGGCCGCAGCTCATGCAGCGCTTGGCCTCGGCGACCGCCTCGGCCTCGGAGAGCGCCGCGAGCCGCTCCTCGAAGTTGCCGAGCGCCGACTCCTTCGTCAGCGTCGTGATCGCGCGCTTGTTGCGCGGCGTGAACGTGAAGTGGCCGAGGAAGAGCTCCTCGTGCGGGATCACGTAGCGGTCGGAGCGGTTGTCGTAGTTGTGGATGCCCACGGTCGACCGGTCGGTGCCGTGCATCGGCTCGGTCGCCTCCGAGAACGCGAGGCCGCGCTCGACCATCTTGCGCTTCAGGTCGAACGCGTGGACGTCGACCTTCGGGCGCTTCTCCTGGTCCTCGCCGCGCAGGAACCGGTCGATGCCCTCGGCGGCGATCGCGCCGTGGCCGATCGCGGTCGTCAGCAGGTGCGGGCGGATCACGTCGCCGCCGGCGAACGTCCCCGGCTTGCCGGGGAGCTGGTAGTTCCGGTCGGCGGCGACGTTGCCCTTGCCGCTGTCGAACTCCTCGAGGCCGGTGAAGTCGACCGCCTGGCCGATCGCCGAGACGATCAGGTCGGCCGGGATGTCCTCCTCGGTGCCCTCGACGTTCTTGATCTCGAGCCTGCCGCCGACGAACTTCGCCTCGCAGCGCGCCACCCTGAGCGCCACCGCGCGGCCCGACGCGTCCTTGACCACCGACACCGGGGCGAGGCCGCCGCGGATCGCGATGCCCTCGGCCTGCGCCTGCTCGATCTCGTGCTTGTTCGCCTGCATCTTGTCGATGCCGAACACGCTGGTCAGCACCACCTCGGCGCCCTGCTTGACCGACACCTCGGCGACGTCGTGCGCGAGGTGGCCGGCGATCTGGAGCTCGGGGAAGTCGGTCGGCTTCGCGTGCCCGATGTGGCCGAGCCGGCGCGCGACCGTCGCGACGTCGATCGACGTGTCGCCGCCGCCGATGACGACCACGCGCTTGCCGACGTGGCGGAGCCGCCCGTCGTTGAACGCCTTGAGGAACGCGGTCGCGGTAACGACGTTCGGCGCGTCGCCGCCGGGCGCGGGCAGCGGCCGGCCGGACTGCGCGCCCATGCCGAGGAACACCGCGTCGAACTCCTTGCGGAGCGCCTCCATCGTGACGTCGGTGCCGACGCGGCACCTGAGCCGCGTCTCGACGCCCAGGTCGAGGATCCGCTGGATCTCGGCATCCAGCACCTCGCGCGGCGTGCGGAAGCCCGGAATCCCGTAGCGCATCATGCCGCCCAGCTGCTCGTGCTCGTCGAAGATCGTGACCGCGTGCCCCATCCTGCGGAGCTGGTAGGCGCACGACAGGCCGGCCGGCCCGCCGCCGATCACGGCGACCTTCCTGCCGGTCGGGGCCGCGGGCGCCTGGTAGGCGAGCCGGTTCGCGTTCGCCCAGTCGCCGAGGAAGTGCTCGACCGAGTTGATGCCGACGTGGTCCTCGACCTCGTTGCGGTTGCAGCCGGTCTCGCAGGGCGCCGGGCAGACGCGGCCCATCACCGACGGGAACGGGTTCGCCTCGGTGAGCCGCCGCCACGCGTACTCCTGCCAGCCCATCGTCGGCTTGCCGTCGGCGCCGACCGGCGGCTTCTCGATGCCGCGGACGATGTTCAGGTAGCCGCGGATGTCCTCGCCGGCCGGGCAGCTGCCCTGGCAGGGCGGCGTCGACTGGATGTAGGTCGGGCACTTGTGCGACCAGGAGGCCTGGAAGATCTGGTCGCGCCAGTTCTTCCACGTCGCGTCGCCGTCGCGGAAGCGGCGGAACGTGAGCTTCTGGTCCTGCTGGCCGGGGGTCGTGGACATCGCCTGTTCTCCGTCGGAATGGCCGGGCGCGCCGCGTCAGTGCGGCTCGCCCAGCCTGATCGCCGTGCTGACGAGCTGGTGGACGCCGCCGACCATGCCCATCTTGAATCCGTAGTAGGGGAGGACCTTGGTGAACTGCGCCTTGCAGATCGCGCAGATCGTCGCCATGAAGTTCACGCCCCGGCCGTCGGCGACCTGCCTCAGCGCCTCCATGCGCGGCAGCGCGCCCTTGACGCGCAGGTCGAGGAGCTCGTCGGTCAGCAGGCCCCCGCCGCCGCCGCAGCAGTACGTCGCGTCATGGGTCGTGCCCGGCGCCATCTCGACGTAGCGGTTCGCGACCGCGCGGATGATCGCGCGCGGGATCTCGAACTGGCCGCCGGGCGCGTCGCCCATGCGCGAGGCGCGCGCCACGTTGCACGAGTCGTGGAACGTGACGACGCGGTGGTCGTTCGCCTCGCGGTCGAGCCTGAGCGCGCCGCGGCCGATCAGGTCGTGGGTGAGCTCGCAGATGTGCATCGGCTGCTTGTAGCGCGGGTCGAGCTGGCTCTGCAGCGCGCGCGCGAAGTCGTCGGTGCCGCCCGCCCCGATGCCGGCGAGCGTGTTCCACATGCTGTAGGCGACGCGCCACGCGTGGCCGCACTCGCCGACGACGATGCGCCTGACGCCGAGCTCGAGCGCCGCCTCGCGGATGCGCAGCGCGATCGTCCGGAGCTGGTCGTAGCTGCCGATGAAGAGGCCGAAGTTCCCCGCCTCCGACGCGTGCGACGACAGCGTCCACGAGATCCCGGCCGCGTGGAACACCTTCGCGTAGCCGATCAGGCTGTCGACGTGCGGCTCGGCGAAGAAGTCGGCCGACGGCGTCACGAGCAGCACCTCGGCGCCCTTGACGTCGAGCGGGAAGCGCACGTCGGCGCCGGTGTCCTCCTTGACGTCCTCTTCGAGCCCCTCGAGCGTGTCGGCGAGCGCCGGGCCCGGCAGGCCGAGGTTGTTCCCGATCTTGTGGACCTTGCCGATGATCTCGTTCGTGTACTTCTGGCCGAGACCGGCGGCGTCCATGATCTCCTTGCCGGCCATCGTGATCTCGGCGGTGTCGATGCCGTACGGGCAGAACACCGAGCAGCGGCGGCATTCGGAGCACTGGTTGTAGTACGAGTACCACTGGTCGAGCACGTCCTTCGTGAGCTCGCGCGCCCCGACCAGCTTCGGGAACAGCTTGCCGGCGAGCGTGAAGTGCCGCCGGTAGACGCTGCGCATCAGGTCCTGGCGCGCGACCGGCATGTTGAGCGGGTCGCCGGTGCCGAGGAAGTAGTGGCACTTGTCGGTGCACGCGCCGCAGTGGACGCACGCGTCGAGGTAGACCCTGAGCGACCGGTACTTGCCGAGGAGCTCGCCCATCCGGCCGAGCGCGCGCTCCTTCCAGCCCTCGCCGAGCTCGCCCGGGAAGCCGATCGCCTCCTGCATCTTCGGCGTCGCGACGTAGGGCTTCGACGCCGACATCGCGCCGGGCGCGAGCGCGGGCGACCCGGGGTAGGGGCGCAGCGGCGGCGCCTTGATCTCGGCGGCCATCGTCAGCCCTTCCCGTCGAGGCGCGCGGCCCAGGGCGCCAGGTGGCGCCGCTCGCGCGGATCGTCGGCCTGGTTGCGCGTCGGCGAGAAGAACACGCCCGGCGCGTGCAGGAGCTTGGAGAACGGGAACACCAGCATCAGCGCCGCGACGAGGCCGAGGTGCAGCGCGATCAGCGCGCCGGCGGGCAGCGGCTGCCAGTCGAACCAGAGGAGCCCGAGGACGAACGCCTTCACCTGCACGATGTCGGTGCGCGACACGAACGTCATCGCGAGGCCGGACACGGCGATCACGACGAGCAGCGCGAGCATCAGGTGGTCGGACGGCGTCGAGATGTAGCGCACGCGCGGCACGAGGAAGCGGCGCGCCCACAGCCCGGCGAGCCCCGCGGCCATCGCGACGCCGGCCCACATGCCGAACGGTTGCACGAAGGCGAGCCACGCGGGGACCGGCTCGACGAAGTAGCGCAGGTGGCGCAGCAGCACCAGCGCGAGGCCGGCGTGGAACAGCCAGCCGAACGCCCAGGTCCACAGGTTGCTGCGGAACAGGCTTTCGAACAGCACGACCTCGCGCAGCAGGCGCAGCGCGACGCCGCCGCGCGTGACCGGCGCGGGCGTCGTCGGGATCTTGAGCGGGGCCGGCGTGCGCGCGTAGAGCCACACGCGCCAGCCGACGCCCGCCACGAGGACCGCCGCGGCGGCGTACAGCAGCACGGCGTAGGCGGCGGTCATCGGCGGCTCCCGGGCGCGCGTCGGGCGCGCCCCTCGGGCGTCAGACGCAGCCGGTCGGCTTCGGCAGGCCGGCGATCTTGCACGCCTGCTTGGCGGGGCCGTACGGGAACAGCTCGTACAGGTACTGGCTGTTGCCCTTCTCGGGACCGAGCTGCTTGCCGATCGCCTTGGTCAGCACGCGGACCGCCGGCGCGATCTGGTACTCGTCGTAGTACTTGCGCAGGAAGTTGACGACTTCCCAGTGGTTCGTCGACATGTCGACGTTCTCGGCCTTCGCGATGTAGTTCGCGATGTCCTCGTTCCAGTCGGCGAGGTTGACGAGGTAGCCTTCCTCGTCGGTCTCGTAGGTCTTGCCGTTCACATCGATCGTGGGCATCGCGTTCTCCTCGGGTGGGTCGGGTGGCGCTAGGGACGGTTCAGAGCCAGGACTGGCAGTTCCGGTGCTCGGCGACGAGGTCGACGAAGCCGCCGTAGTCGACGGTCGCCACGCCCTC
>WBZU01001258.1_pt1 | contig 19421 bp, 16 predicted proteins | sample 5204311 | NCBI WGS metagenome assembly WBZU01 (sample SAMN12344359, study PRJNA552823) | activated sludge metagenome | biome: Activated sludge suspended growth; feature: Nitrification reactor; material: Wastewater; isolation source: activated sludge from nitrification reactor of wastewater... | reverse complement strand
GGATCATTGGGGGCAACTGGCTGACGAGTACGGGGCGCAGATGGCGGCGTACGCAGGGGCGGTAGAGAAGGCTACGGGGCGGACGATTGTCGAGAACTGGCTGTTCTTACCTGTTGCTGGAGGCGCGCTGAGTATCGAACTTTCTTGAGAACAATCTATGCCATCGACACTTTCTTGGATCGATCACGACTCGAAAGCACGGGAGCGCACATTACGCATCCTCTCCCTTTTTCAGGAACGGGAAAGTCGCGACGAGCTAGGACTGGGTTCTGTTCGGGACAGCTTTGCCGATCAGTTATTTCCAGGAACAAGCACGATCCAGACACGTCTTCGCTACATGTTTTTCGTGCCATGGATTTACGATTCCCTGGAAGAAAAACGGCTGTCTGCTGAGAGTTTTGCGATCCAGGCCGACAAGCTGGAGAGAGATCTGGTTCAGCCCTTGATGGATTCCGATGATCAGGCTGGTGTGTTTGGAAAAACCGCAGGGAAAAGGCTCAAACGGTTACCCAGCTCCGTCTACTGGGCCGGCCTCGGCGTATGGGGAATACGCATTACGCCGTTCTCCCAGGACGAATATCACAGGCGCGTCGACGAAACATACCGCCGCCGGGATGTCTTAAAGGCTCTTGAGAAAGACGCAAAGGCACGAGGAGACGATATCGACGTCGATCAGCGGATGGCCACTCTCAGTTGGCATCCTCGATTGCCAGCGCCTCCGAAAGATTTTCCTTCAACGGTGAATTTCGCACTATCGCGGGAAGAAGCCGAGTTTATTCGGGATCGTTTCCAGGTCGCTTGCCCCAATAGCCTTCTCTCGTTCTTGGCATTGCACTGCGAACCTGCGGACACCCAAGCTCCATGGGAGCATCCTGACTACGGTCGCTTTTCCGACCAGCATAGAGAACTCCTGACCCATGCGCGGTTGTTCTCGGAGGTGATGCATGGAGCGGCGCTCTCGTACAACGTTCAACTCGCCAAGCTTAGAAACCATGAAGACCTTGTCGCCGAGCATCAGGCAAGTTTCGACGAATGGATCGCAAAACTCCCCCTGGAGGAGATTCGATCCTGGTCAGTGAGCCGCCTTTGGGAGTTGACCATGGATCATGGCCACACCATCACCCCTCAAACGAGATCCTTCGTTCAGCAGTGGATCGACCATGCACGGAAGTCCCCCAGCGGTCTCCTTTCTAATGCCGAAGCGCTTACCCTGATCAAAAGAAGAGAAATGAAACTAAAGGGGACGCGTTCCCGATTCAAGAATCAGAGGGCGCTCGAGCAGTGGGGCGGGTACTCCGGCGTTGGAAGACTCGCCTATCGATGGCCGAATGTGAAAGTGCTTTTGAACGACCTGTACGAGGGAATGAACCGGGAGGAGAAATGCTGAACCCAAACTCCCGGAGCCTTTATACCTCTGCATTGACCCCGCCTCCGGGGATGATTTTCGACGAGGCTGTTGCGACTACCTTTTCGATGGACCCAGCCTTACTGCTTGAGGCTCCTGTCTATCTGGCATTAATGGCGACGGATGGTCAGACCGATCCTGACCCATTATCTGTGCTTGAGGCCATCCGCCGGTACTCGAAACGCATCACCGTCTATGTGCAACGAGGACGGATTCAAGTGCCCCATATCGGCAAGCCAAACCCCTTGTTTGGGTTTCTGGAGGAAATGGTTGTCGAGGTAACGGCCCCTGGCGGAGGTGTTTTCCATCCGAAAGTATGGGCAATCCGTTTTGTGAGCCCTGATCAAAGCAACGCGGTGTATCGCCTAGTGGTCCTGACGAGGAATATGACCACCGATCAGTCATGGGATTTGTCACTTCAGATCGAAGGGACGACTGCAGGCCGGAAGTCCAAATCAAATAAACCACTGGCGCATTTCTTCAAAACGCTTCCTGATCTGGCCACTGGAACAACAGAACCTAGCAGGAGCGAACAAGCTCTCAGATTCGCGGACGATCTGCATCAAGTCCAATGGGAACTCCCCGATGGATTTGACGAGCTGACCTTTTATCTTCCGGGAACGAAAGGGTTTGACTGGGAGCCTCCGATGGCGAATCGGATGGCCGTTATCTCACCATTCTGTTCTGACGACGCGCTGCGAGCATTGGCGAAAAAAACCAAGACCGCTGATGCGCTCATCTCGCGTCCGGAGTCCTTGTCCGCCCTGAAGAAGGAGACGCTCAATCTCTTCACGCAATGTCTTCATTTGGACGATGCGGCGGAGACCGAGGATGGAGAAGATGACGATGCTGCCGAGCAGCCGCTTGCGACCGGTCTTCATGCAAAGGTCTATCTGTTTGAGACCCGGTACTATTCCGACTACACCCATGTGATCATGGGGTCCGCGAATGCGACCAACGCGGCGCTGAATGCTTCGAAGAATGTCGAGATTCTGGTCGGGTTGGTTGGCCGGAAGAGCAAAGTCGGTGGCATCGACGCGCTTCTTGGCGCTGACGGATTAGGTGAATATCTTGTCGACTTCGACACGAGCAAGGAGGCAGAGATTGATGCGCTCCGGCAGGCAGCTGAGGAATCCGTTGAGAGGGCTCGATCCCGAATAGCGGAAGTAGCTCTGTCCATCGAATGCAGCCCGGGATCGAAGGACGGTCTGTGGGCATTGGTTTTGATTGGAGAAATCCCATCCCTTGAGGGGGTCGTCAGTGCTACTGCGTGGCCGATAACCGTAACTCGGGATTTCGCGGTGGACATCCTTAACGGCGATGCTCACGGTGGGATCGGCCTCGGAGAACTCTCCGCCTCTTCTATAACGGGCCTCATCGCGTTTGCGCTTAGGACCAACCATCCGGATGTTACGGCCCGGTTTGTTCTGAATATTCCCGTTGCCGGCCTTCCAGAAGAACGCAACTCTGCCATTTTGCAAACCGTGATCAGCAATCAGGAGGGATTTCTGCGTTATCTCCTGCTGTTGCTGGGGGATGACAGGATATCCGGACTTGATCCAGGTAGTGGCTCCGGGTTTGCCAAATGGTTGGCCCGGTTGGCCGACGGTGAGGATATCCCGCTACTTGAAGATCTGATCCGAACGTACAGCCGACACCCGGAGAGACTGGCGGAAATCTCGGGCCTGGTTCGCGATCTATCCCATGGAAGCCAAAATGCAATTATCCCCGAGGACTTTTTAAACCTCTGGACGGTTTTTGAATCTGCCATCGGGGAGCGTGATGCATAGCAACCGTTTTTTGTCATTTCCTGCCTTGGCCGGTCTGAAAGATTTCCAGAGGAGGACCGTTGAGTACGTCTTCAAGCGGCTCTATGGCAATGACCCAACTTTCCGTTTTCTGATCGCCGATGAAGTTGGACTCGGAAAAACGCTTGTCGCCCGGGGAATCATCGCCAAGACCTTGGAGCGCCTTCAAGACGAGGTGGAACGGGTCGATGTGATCTACATCTGCTCCAATGCCGCCATCGCGACACAGAATGTCAATCGGCTCAATGTCAGCGACACGGATAGCTTTTCAATCGCTACGCGACTGACGTACCTACCCAGACAAGTACGCTCGCTGCGAAAGAACAAGGTAAATTTCATCAGCCTGACGCCCGGTACGGCCTTTGACCATGCCCGTAGTCGAGGCGGACATGCCGACGAACGGGCGATCCTTTATCGGATGCTGTACGATTTGCCTTTGGCGCAAAATGAACGGCGCAGACGGCTGCGTGTAGGCCTCCTCAACATTCTTCAGGCAACAGCAGGCAAAGATAGCTGGCGAGCCAAGGCCAAAAACCTCCCAGCAGAGGATCTGGATGCAGACCTTTCCAAGGACTTCCGCCGGGCAGTTCTTGAGGATGCTGAACTGTATGCGACCTTGAAGGAAGGCTGTGATCGCTTTGCTCGATACCGGGACTACAGCAGAATTCCCTCGGAAGACTCCGAGCTTCGCTACGACCTAATCGGAAAACTCAGAAGCAAGCTGGCTTCAGTGTGCCTTTCCGCGCTTGAGCCCGATCTGGTCATTCTTGATGAGTTTCAACGATTCAAGCACCTGCTGGATGGCGATGACGAAGCCTCCATGCTGGCGACCGCGCTCTTTGAACATCCCGAGGTTCGCGTTCTCCTGCTTTCTGCGACGCCCTACAAGATGTTCACCCTCGACCAGGAGAACGACGAAGACGACCACTATCCTGATTTCATCAGGACACTGAACTTCCTCTTCAATGATTCCGGCAAGGTCGATGAGGTCAAAAGTCTTTTGTCCGAACATCGAACGATGCTCCACGCTTGCTCGAAGGGGGCGGCATGTCAGTCGGGGAAGAAGGCGGAGCTTGAACGAGCTCTCCTGAAGGTCATGTGCCGAACGGAGCGAGTAGCGACGACTCGTGATCACAACTCAATGCTGACCGAGATTGCGCGGATGGCTCCCCTTACGCCAGCGGATATTCAGCACGCCGCGACGGTTGACGCCGTGGCAACCTGCGTTAAGGCTGGGGAGCCAATTGAATACTGGAAGTCTGCGCCTTACTTGATCAACTTCCTGAAACATTATGAGCTGAGGCATAAGCTCGATGCCCAGTTGAATGCCCCTTCAGACGCTCTTCGCGGAGTTCTTTCATCGGCAAATGGGAAGTTGCTAACGAAGGACAAACTGGAAGGTTATCAGGCTCTCGATCCTGCCAATCCGAGGATGCGCGTACTTTTCGAAGATACGATTGATAAGGGCATGTGGCAGCTCTTATGGATGCCGCCATCCATGCCGTATATCAAGCCTGGTGGCGCATACCAGGAGAAGGACGGCTTGACCAAGGCCCTTGTATTTTCCGCTTGGAGTGCGGTTCCAGACGCGGTCGCGTCAATCTGCTCCTACGAAGCCGAACGGAAAATGATTGCCGGAACCCCGGTTTCCCATAGCGAACTCTATGACAAGATCAAGCCATTGCTGCGGTTCGCGGTGGCCTCAAACGATAATCGCCTGACTGGTATGCCAGTTATTGCCTGGTTGCTGCCGTCCCCAACACTTGCCACCAAGATTGATCCGCTCGAGATTGCTCTGGGTCGTGGAAGCGGTCCATTGGATGCCCAGGAACTGAGGAACGAGGTCAAGGCTATTTGCCTCAGTTTGGTTGAAAGTATGCCTGGTGCTGGGGGAGGGGTGCGAGCTGATGAACGATGGTATTGGGCGGCTCCCATTCTTCTCGAATCTCATAACGGGTTGTTAGACTGGTGTAAGGGCTATTCAGGATGGAGATCCGCCACACCGGATCATGAATCAGGCACCCGTTTCAAAGACCATATCGATCTGCTGGTCAGCATGGCGGAGGGCAACATTCCTCTCGGTCCTCAGCCGGATGATCTGGTCGATGTGCTTTGCGATCTGGCTCTTGCCGGTCCTGGCGTGTGCGCTTTGCGAGCACTTCGTCGTATCGGTGGCGATCTCGACCCATCTGATCCGAACCTTCTGTCTGCCGCAGCCAGAATCGCATCCGGCTTCCGATCTCTTTTCAATATGCCGGAGACGATTGCCATGCTGCGAGGCTCCGGCGAGGATACCTATTGGCGGCTGACGCTTCAGTACGGTATCGATGGCAATCTCCAATCGGTGCTCGACGAATATGTGCATGTCCTTCGAGAATCTTTGGGTCTCCAAGAGCATTCCCCGGAAGAACAGGTCGCTGGCATAGCCGAGTGCATCCAATCGGTGTTGTCACTGCGGACAGCACAGATTCGAATCGACGAAATAAAGAAATCCGGCGACGGCTTTGCTCTTGGTGATTTCAACACCCGCTGTCGATTCGCGCTCCGATTTGGGGATATTCGAGACGACAATGACCAGGCTCTCGTTCGTGCCGACTCGGTGAGGGATGCCTTCAATTCACCGTTTCGCCCATTCGTTCTGGCGTCGACCTCAATTGGCCAGGAAGGGTTGGACTTCCACACTTGGTGCCATGCGGTGGTCCATTGGAACTTGCCTTCCAATCCCGTTGATCTTGAGCAGCGCGAAGGCCGTGTTCATCGCTATAAGGGCCATGCGGTCAGAAAGAATGTTGCTGAACGGTATGGTCTGACCGCTCTCACTGTGAATTTTGAGGGCAGCGATCCGTGGCAGGCCCTTTTCCAGATCGCTGCACGAGGCAAATCAAATGGGTATTCCGATCTCATCCCGTATTGGATCTTCGAGGAAGGTTCCGCCCGGGTGGAGCGCCGCATTCCCCTGCTCCCATACAGCAAGGATGTTGGAAAGCTCAAGCGGCTGAAGCAAGGGTTGGCTCTCTATCGGATGGTTTTCGGTCAACCCCGCCAGGAGGATCTGTTATTCAGCCTTAGCCAGAGCGGTAACCATGAGTTGGCGGATTTTTCCGACTGGCTGATTTCGCTTCAGCCACCCGCAGATTGAGAGTGTGTTGCTCATGGAGTTCAGGTCGAGAGAAACGGAACTCTAGATTGCTCGATCCAGATGTCGGGCCAGGGGCGGCGCATTACCTGCTCCAGCACGATGTCGGGCGCGCCCACCAACCGTTCGATGACTTCCGGGGCCAACAGGGTCAGCCGCATGACCCGACGTGCCTGCGTCACGTCCATACCCTCGGCTTTGGCGATCTCGGCCGCCGACGCCGCACGCCCATCATCCAGCAGCCGCTGCCAATGGTGCGCCAGTCCGAGCGCCCGTATCAACGCGCTGTCCTGCGCCGCAGCCTGCGCCGCTCGCTCCTGCTTGGCCTCTGCCAAGAATTCCTGCGGCGCGTCCAATGGTGTGATGACCCGCTTTTTCAGCCCTCGTCTCACCAGTGTCCAGGGGACAAAGGTTTCCAGTCGTACACCACCGGCAGGCGTAGGGAGTTCATGGGTGATGGGGCGGCCTGTCTGCTTGCCATAGTGCTTCTTTCTGGTCATTTCACCTCCTACCGGAATCGTTCAAGCATCTGACGCTGCTCTGGCCAGAGCGCGGGGATGTCGTTACGCATTAGCCACAGCAGGGTCAGCCTTCGGGGCTGGCACCCCCTCATGAACTGTTCAACGATGTCGGGGGCCAACCTCGCCAGTCGCAGCAGCCGGCCCACCGTGGTAGGCATCAACCCTTCGGCCCGGGCGATCTCGACCACGCTCTTGAACGTACCGGAGTCGAGCAGGTCGTGCCAGTACATGGCCCGGGCAACGGCCTCGATGATCCGGACGTCGTGGGCGGACTCCCTCCCGTCGACCAGCAGCTTCCCCTTCTTCCGTTTGAACTCGAGGGGCACGAAGGTTTCCAGCGAGCTGTTCATCAGGCCTCGACCTCCATCAGTTCCGCGCCGATCTCCCTCGGGGCGAATTCGCCGATCAGCTTGTCCCAGCCCAATTCCCGCCACTTCACCTTGATACCCTGCACCTCACCAACGTGGACGAGTAAAGTGGACCCTGGAGTCAAGACAAAAATGCGGTATGTTTAAGCTGCATCTGCGACTTCATTAGCAGCTGGACGGCGCTGCCCCGGTTTTGCATTTGCCTTTGTCGTGCTTGGTGTTGTTGCCCTTGCCTCTGCGGCGGGAGAAACCCCTGTGGAGCGTAGCGGAACAGGGGTTTCTCCCGCCGCGCCGCCGAATTTATCCACGATCAGCGCCCCGCCCCCGATAGCCGTCCGATACACGACATCGGGTGTCTGGTTGCCCAACGACTGGTGCGGACGCTCGCCGTTGTAAAAGACGAAGTACTCTGTCAGGCCAAGCATCAATTCGCCCATCGTGGCATAGCCCTTCAAGTACACGTCCTCATGCTTGACATTGCGCCATAGCCGCTCAACGAAAATGTTGTCGAACGCTCGCCCTCGTCCCTCCATGCTGATCAGCCCTTCTTCCCGCTTCAGCACACGGGTGAAGGCTTCACTGGTGAACTGCGCGCCTTGATCGCTGTTGAAGATTTCCGGCTTGCCATGCGCGCGCAAGGCATCCTCCAGACAATCGACGCAGAACGTGGCATCCATGCTGTTGCTGATCCGCCAGGCCAGCACCCGGCGCGAGTACCCGTCCATGATCGCGACCAGGTAGGCAAAACCATGGGCCAGCCGGATGTACGTGATGTCCGTGCTCCAGACCTGGTTCGGCCTGACCACAGCCACCCCGCGCAGCAGGTACGGATAGACCTGGGGCTCCGGGTGACTCCGGCTGGTGTTTGGCCCGGGCGCCATACCGGCCAGCCCCATCTGCCGCATCAGGCGCTGCACCCGTTTTCGGTTTACCGTATGACCTACCGTCTTGAGGAAGACCACCATCCTGCGGCTACCGTAGAACGGGTGCCGGGGGTATTCTTCGTCGATCAGTCGGCTATGCAGCAGGTCCCTCTCATCGATCACTGGAGGCTTTTGCTGGGCGTAAATCGTCGAACGGCATACCCCTGCCAGGACGCATTGCTGCAGGACGCTCACCGTCTCCTCTGCGTCAATCCAGGCGCGCCGCATTATGACAGGATCGTCCCGGACTTTTTTTCAGCCAGTCGAGCTCCATCTTCAGCTTCCCGATCTCGCTGTACAACTGATCCGGCTCCTGGTGCGAAGCCATCGGCTTCGCACCCCGCTTGCCTTCAAACAGCGTCTTCGCTTGCTCCTGGATCGCCTTCTTCCACTGCCCCACCTGAACCGGGTGCACGCCGTACGCCTGTCCAATCTCGTTGATCGTCTTCACCCCTCTCACTGCCTCCAGCCCAACCTTCGCCTTGAACTCGGGAGTGTGCACCTGACGCTTCTTCACTTCGCTCATCATTTCTCGTTCCTCTATGACCAGAGGACAGCTTAAACCATTGTCTGAAATCCGGGTTCCACTATACTGGTCAACCTGCACGATTCCGACCTGAAGCTCTTGGTGCTCGATGACTTGCTGGTGAGCCTGGACATGAGCAATCGCATGCAGGTGGTGGATATCCTGCTGTCGAACGCCTTTGCCCACTACCAGAAAATCATCTTGACCCACGAATTGGGTTTCTTCCGTGAGTTTCGTCGCCGCATTGGCAACCATCACGCCGATTGGCGTTTTGTGAGCTTGCAGGGCAGCGCAGCGCAATACATCGATGCCTGCAGCGAAAAGAACGATCTAGAAAAAGCGGAGGACTACCTCAACGGCCACGACATCGAGGAAGCCGCGATGTTTCTGCGCAAGGCGGCGGAAGACACTGCCAAACGCTACCGTGAATGGGCGGAGGGTAAGGCACTACCACCGGGCCAGTTTTTCTCCTTGACCGAGAACCTGCGTGCAGCGAAGAACAAGCTACTCGAGAGCATTCCTGGCTCGTTGTATGAGTCGGTCTTGAAGGGGGCCCCCAGGGAGCATCGAGCGCTCTTGATATCGTCTGACGACACCGACCTGGATAACAACACTACGCTGCAACCAGCCGATAGAGGCAAACTAAAATCAAAGCGGCGTGATCTCCGCAGTGTTCTGAATCATGACGGATGGGCCAAGATGGAGGCGGTAGAAGCCGTCGACCGCGTGCTGGAAATGACCGAGCGCGTGTTGAATCCGGCATCCCACGGCAATACCACGCCACTCTATGAGGAAGAAGTTCGCCGCGCCAAAAAGTTAATCGACCGACTGGAACAGGCGCTGGCAACGAGACGGTGAACGCGACATGACCAAACTCCCCATCAACCTCAACGACCTGCTGCGCCAGCGAACGGTTGAGGGCGACCGCATCGAGTACAAGGCTGGATGGAACCCAGACCCAATCATCCGCACCGTATGTGCCTTTGCCAACGATATCGAAAACCTCGGCGGCGGTTATGTGGTGATCGGGCAGGATTGTGACGCCAATGGCCAGCCGGCATTTCCGCCGGTGGGTTTGCCAGACAACCAGTTGGACAAAATTCAGAGGGAACTGCTGGCCTACTGCCAGTTGATCCAGCCGCCGTATTTCCCGGTGCTGAGTGTTGAGGAAGTTGATGAACGCAAACTGATCGTGCTGTGGGCGCCGGGCGGTCAGAACCGTCCCTACAAGGCGCTGGAGTCGGTGATCGCCCGGCACAAGGTGTGGCGGTATTACATCCGCCGCTACAGCAGCACGGTGGAGGCCAAGGGCGACACCGAGCAGGAATTGTTGAGCCTAGCCGCCAAGGTGCCATTCGACGACCGCTACAACCAGTCGGCACGGCTTGATGATTTGTCGAAACCCCTGATGCAGGCATTTTACAGGAGGTGGATAGCGCATTGGCGGCAGACGCGCCGGGATTATCAGTCGAGGCATTGGCGCGGCAGATGAATGTGGCGGGCGGGCCCACCGAGTCGCCATGGCCCAAGAACGTGGGCCTGCTGTTTTTCAATGAGGCGCCGGAGCGATTTTTCCCCGGCGTGCAGATCGATGTGATCTGGTTTCCCGAAGGCGCGGGCGGTGATCGCTTCGAGGAAAAGATTTTCAAGGGCCCACTGGCGCGGATGACGCGCGAGGCCTTGAGCTACATCCAACGCAACTTCCTACGCGAGACGGTCATCAAGCATCCCGACCGCGCCGAGGCCACGCGCGTCTGGAACTTCCCCTACGCCGCCATCGAGGAAGCCTTGGTCAACGCGGTCTACCACCGGTCGTATGAAGAGCGCGAGCCCATCGAGGTGCGCATCAGTAACGAAGAACTGGTCATCCTGAGCTTCCCCGGCCCGGATCGGTCGATCCGGCTGGAAGACTTTCAGGCCGGGCGCATTGTCAGCCGCCGCTACCGCAACCGGCGGATTGGGGAGTTCCTCAAGGAACTTGAAATGACCGAAGGGCGATCCACCGGCATCCCGAAAATTCTGAAGGAAATGGCGGCCAACGGCTCGCCCGCGCCGCTGTTCGAGACGGACGACGACCGCCTCTCGTTTGTGATCCGTTTGCCGCGACATCCGCTGGCGCTTGTCCCTCCAGCAGATTCCCCGCAAGTCACCCCGCAAGTCACCCCGCAAGTCACCCCGCAAGTCACCCCGCAAGTAGAAATGCTGCTGGCACGAATAGAGGGGGAAATGACCCGGCAGGCCATTCAGGATGCTCTAGGGCTGGCCGACCGGGAGCATTTTCGCAAGACCTATTTGGCACCGGCGCTGGAGCAGGGCGTCATCGAAATGACCCTGCCCGACAAGCCCAACAGCCGCAGTCAGCGTTACCGCCTAACCCCCCTTGGGCAACACTGGCTTGATACGCATCCTGGTGGTGGCGCAAGTTGAAATCGCGAGGAATGAGCCATGACCATTGAGAATCTTCCCGATTTCACACGCCCCGCATGCCAGCGTTGGGAGTCCATCCCCGCAGATATCCGCCAGCGCCTGCTGGCCAATGTCTGGTGCGGGCAATGCCGCCACGAGGTGACGATCACCAATTTCACCGGGACCATCAAGAGTGGCAACTTGCTGCTGGTGGGTAAATGCGCCGAGTGTCACGGCGACGTGGCGCGGGTGATCGAGGGCTCGTGAGCACGTTGCCGCAGAATCCCTCAGCAGTGCTCATTGGCCCCAACAGCAAGTTGTTCGGTAGTAAACTGCACGCCACCAGACAAGAAGACCAACCCCTCATCGGGTTGGTCTTTTTTTGCCTGCTCCCGCGTGCTGGCGCGGGTTCGTGCGGGTTCCTGTGGACTTCGTCGTTTCCCGCAGGCGCCCGGATTTGGCCTTTTCACTCTCTCCCGGCCATTCTTCTCTCTGGCCTCGCTGTTCGCTGGAGGCCAAAGTCCACGAGTTCATGAAATTGCACCATTATGAATCAACAGGTTCTGCGTGGTCCAATCAAGCGGTTGATTGGTGGCATCGGTAGGCGGTGGAAACTTCCTTGATGCCGAGAATGGAGAATCGGGGAATCTTGCTAGTTGGCGACCCAGAGCAATAACGCCGCGCGTACTAGCCAATGACACCGTGGGACTCGACAGGAATGACTGCGCCGATCTGCTGGGCCACTGGTGTCCAGATGTCCGTCTCGACTCCTGGAGTTTCGATCGACACGATGAGCGCGTATCGCGCGCCCTTCTCACTGCGGTCCCGCTTGGGCTGGTCTTTCCACCATCCGCTCACCGGGTAGACACCAATGACGCCGCGCTCGGCAATGTCGGCGGCGAAGCCCTGCAGGATGTCCGAGTGGATCGATCCGTGATTGCGCGCCTGCTCGCCGAGGTACCACTCGGATGAATCGCCTCCCGCCGAGGGCCGCTCCTCGTCCTCGTCGAGCGCACGCTGATTGAGGCGCTTGCGAAACTCATCAACGGACTCGGTCGGCCCCTTCACCTCGAAGCGAAGCCCGTGCGACGCGTAGCGGTGGCGCTTCTTCCAGCCGCGGCGGCCGGGGTTCGGCTCGACGAAGTAAGAGAGTGTCACGCGCAGCCGCACTGGCGTCTCCCCGAGGCCTTGGAGCACATCCCGGGGCCAGGGCAGCTCGAAGAAGTGGATGTCGCCCATCTGCCGCTCGTTGGGATTCGACTCCTTCGGCACAAAGGGCCGAATGGTGTCCTGCGCTATGATCGTCAGGGCGTTGCCAGCGCTCCGCAACGCGCGGTCGAGGTGGGGCACGCCGAAACCGTACCGGCGCACGAGGCGCGCTCGGGCGCGCTTTCCGCTAGCCCCTCGCAAGTGGGTTTGCATCTGCGCCGTCCACTCGGCCGAGTGGACGACGAGTGCACGCACGGTCACGGGCCAGAACGTCGGGTACTCGGCCGCGATGATGGCGGCCATGCGCGCAGCCAGCGCTGTAGCAGCGCTTGTGGCCCAACTCAGGACGAAAGCTTTTTGCGCGGGCCGGTAGTGCGTCGAGAGCAGGCACAGGTCGGGGCAAGGAAAGTCGACCTCACCCTTCGCGTTTTTCACGACGTTGCCGCCCTCGAAAACGACATCCGGCTTGATGGGCCACGCGTCGGCGAACACTACCCCCGTCGTGCTCCACGGCGAGAGCTCCCCAGCGGGTGCCACGGGTTGCCAGCCATTCCACTTCGGATTCTGGACGATGGACTTCTCGGTGAAAGCGCCCACCGCCAACGCGTTCCAAGCTTGGGCCGGGTCGTGGACCGCATCGGTGTCGCTGCGATCGAGGTGTGCGACCTGCAGCGCACCTTCATCGACGTTCCCAGCGCTCACGATGAAGAGGCGTTGGACGGGGTCGCTCTCATCGTCGAGGTAGACGAGGCCCTGGCTGCTCGCGTCAAGAGCACGCCCGGCGGCCAACGCATCGACGGCAGCCGACCACGACGTGGGCTGACCGCGATCGCGCTCGTCCGTGGCGGTCACGGCCAAGGAGAAGCAGCGCTGTCGCTCAGGTGCCTGAATTTCTACGCGGCTCGTGGCTTCCGCCGTGATAGCGCCGTACAGCTCGGGCGGGTTCTGGCCATTCGGAGGCAGGATCTTTACCGACTCGAGCCCGTGGTTGAGTTTCACTGGAGCTGAGCCAGCAAGCACCGGCGTCAGGTCGCCATAGAGCGCGAGGCCGGCCATCTCCGTGCCGTGCCCATGGTGATCGTGGGCACCCCAGGAGGGCTCGCAAGTGTGGCAGTCGGATGTGGCGAGCGATGCCGCGAGCAGAGGATGGCCGCGGGTCACGCCGGTGTCGAGTACGCATACTGCGGGCGCAGCGGCCACAGCCGTCGTCGTCCGCGCGCGCAATTCCTTGGCCCACTCGCCTTGCTCTTCGGGCGCCATGTCCGAAAAGACCGTCGCGGTCTCCTTGGCTCGACGCACCTCCGCAAGATCGTTCAACACATCAAGGGAAGCCGAGAGCTGCTCGGCCGTCGCGCACACCAGCGTCACGATGCGATCGTCGAACTGCAGACGCCGTGCTGCGATATCGAGTTGCTTGAGGGCCGCGAACTCCATGAGCCGCGCAAACTCGCTACCGTCGTGCCGGCGCAGCCAGACCTCCCACCAAATCGCCTCCCGGTCGGCCGGGTAGACCTCTGTCGCATCCGTCCAGAGCCCCCGCAACGTGGCGAGCCGCAACGCACCCACCGGGTCGAGCATATCCTCGTAGCGTCGCTCGTTTTTCGTCTTCGGGGTCGTCTTTGCGTAGGTTTCAAAGCGCGTAACGAAGTGCTTTACCTTGCCTTCGGGAACGAAGACCGTCGCCCGCTCGATACGTCGCGGTTCTGCTTCCTGGGTCTGTGTGTGGCTGACCGCCACGAGTTCGATCCCCTGTCGCGCATCCTCAAGTGACGAGAGCTGCAAGGGGACGCCGGGCTGGCTCTCGAACTGGATGTAGAGCCCAGGCACCGCGCCATGCACCTGGATTCTGGCGTCAGCACGGCGCTGGTGCGCCTCGACCACGGCCGATTCGAGCGACTGCTTGAGCGCATTTCCGTGCGTTGCTCGGCTTGATGGAGTCGGTGGCTTTGGGATGTCTATTCTCCGCCCGTGCGGCTTGTACCGTTCCGTCGTGGGATTACCCGTGACGATGATGTGCCTGCGGTTCCGAGAAGCGGCCACCCTTCGGTCTCCTGGACGGGCTACGCGTGGGTGTTGCTTCGTTCCTCGAGGGCGAAAGCCAGATCCGAGTCGCGAACTGCGGTGGAGTGATCGAGGATCGCGTCCTTCGCCGCTTGGTCGCAGGCCATTGTGATCTCGGCATGACTGAGCCCATCGGCAGCCTTCGCAGCAGCGTCCCAGTTAAGCGAGGACGTGTCGAGAAGCCCGAGACGCGTACGCATCACTCGGGCCGCAACGTCCGCGGTTGGAAGAGCGTACTCAAGCAAGGCATCGAAGCGGCGGAAGAGGGCGCGGTCGAGCAAGCCGACGTAGTTCGTCGCACCGAGCACGAGGCTGTCGGACTCGTCCTGCTCGAGGAACTGGAGGAAAGAGTTGAGCACGCGGCGGATCTCGCCGACGTCGTTCTTACTGCCCCGCTCGCCGCCGAGCGCGTCGAATTCGTCGAAGAGGTACACGCCGCGCGTGGACTGGATCGCGTCGAACACCAGCCGTAGCTTTGCAGCAGTCTCGCCCAGATATTTCGTAATCAGCCCGTCGAGCTGGATACTGAAGAGGGGTATACCAAGTTCGCCAGCGAGCGCCGCCGCGGTCATGGTCTTGCCGGTGCCGGGCGGACCGACGAGCAGAAGCTTACGCATCGGCGCGAGGCCGTGCTCTCTAATCCGATCACGCTGGCGCTGTTCGGTTATGACCCGGTCGAGCTTGGTGCGCAGCGTATGGGTAAGCGCCATGTCGACGACGCGGGTCTTTGGGTAGCCAACCGTAAGTAGGCCCGCGAGTTCCCCTCGTGGCTGAGCCAATGGAACCGGCTTGAGGTTGTGCAGAACAGGATCGGCTGCTGCCTTGGCATGCTCTCTCACTAGGTCCACAAGCGCGCGCAGATCCTGGGCAAACTTGCCATGGCCGCTCAGAGCTGCCTGAGCTGCAACTTGCATCGCGATTGCATAGAAGCGCGTGTCGTCGCCGTCTGCGTGGCTTCTCACTAGAGCCTTTACTTGGTTCGCTGTAGCCATATCGCTCTAATTGCCTTGTAACAAGCCTCTTGCTGTGTCATCGGGAATGATCGACCTCCGGGGTGGTCGATTTCCCTGGTGGAGCCGCTCTTCCCCATTGGAGCATGCCGCATGGATACCGAAACAACTTGAACGATACCTTAGCACGGCCTCTGGCCGCAACCAAAATGATGAAATCATTCACGCGGATGTGTCAATTCCTGCGGGGGAATTTCATAGGCCCAGCTGCAGCCAATCACTCCGCCTGCAGTCCCTCGCCAACCACACCAATCTTCGCGCGTTGCTCCTCCCACAACACCGGCGGACTGATCGCAAGCTCATGCACGGTGACGTGCTGAGGCAAGGTCTCATCCAGGATGGCCGCCACGATGTCGGGCGCGAGCGTGGTCAGGTTGAGCATGCGGCACATATAGCTGTTGTCGATCTTCTCGCGGGCAGCGAGTTCGGTGATGGATCTGGCTTCGCCGGATTCGAGCATGGCCAGCCAGCGATAGCCGCGGGCCAGCGCCAGTTGCATCGGCGTGGCGGCGACATCCCAGGGCCTGGGGTTGGCAGCCTCACCATTCGGCAGGGTGACCAGTTTCCGCCCGCTGCGGCGCTTGATCCGAATCGGCACCGACAGGGTCAGCCTGCCATCGCTGGCGGCGACGACACCCGGCGCTCCGGTTTTCTGGATACGAACCCCGTTCATGCCAACGCCTCCTGCCGCCGTTCGGCGAACTCCGGGCGCAGATCAAGCACCACCCGTTCGATGCCATTGGCGCGCAGGCGCACTTCCAGATCGGTGGGTGAAACGATCACCTTCTCGACCAGGAGTCTGACGATGCGGGTCTGCTCGGCCGGGAACAACTGGTCCCAGATCGCATCCAGGCGCGTCATCGCGACGGTGACCTTGGCCTCGTCCAGAGTAGGATCCAGCTTGCTGGCCTGCGACAGCACCTCGCCAAGCAGCGCCGGCGCCCGCAGAATTCCTCGCAGTTGTTCGAGCACCGCCGATTCCAGTTCGGCGGCCGGCAAGCGGGGCAGACCAGACGCACCCGCCTGCTCCTTGGTGTCGCACATCGGGATGTAATACCGGTAGCGGCGCCCGTTGCTCTTCTTCGTCGAGTGCCAGGGAGACAGGGCGCGCCCGTCGTTTCCGAACACGATACCTTTGAGCAAGAAGGGCACGATCGCCTGGGTGGCGCCGCCGCGCACCCGGCAGTTGGTCGCGAGGATCGCGTGCACGCAGTCCCACAGTTCGCGCTCAATGATTGCCGGGTGCGCCGCTGGAACCCACTGCTCCTTGTGCCGCAGTTCACCGAGGTAGGTGCGGTTGTTCAGCAATTTGTAGATCATCCCCTTGTCGATCGGCCTCCCCTCGCGGACTTTGCCGTCCTGCGTGGTCCAGGTCTTCGAGGTGACCCCGTCCAGTTTTAACTCGTTGAACAGAGCGGTGCTCGAACCAGGTTCGACGAAGCGCTGGAAGATGTGCCGGATGAGTTTGGCTTCCCGCTCGTTCGGCACCAGTCGCCGGTTCTCGACATCGTAGCCCAGCGGCGGTACGCCCCCCATCCATAGGCCCTTGGCCTTGCTGGCGGCGATCTTGTCGCGGATGCGCTCGCTGGTGACTTCACGCTCGAACTGCGCGAACGACAGCAGCACGTTGAGCATCAGCCGGCCCATCGACGTCGTCGTGTTGAACTGCTGGGTCACCGAGACGAACGAAACGCCGTACCGCTCGAAGACTTCGACCATCTTCGAGAAGTCCGCCAGGCTGCGCGTCAGCCGATCGATCTTATAGATCACGACCACGTCGATCCTGTCGGCCTCGATGTCGACCATCCCGGCGAGAGCCTGGAAGTCGTCCTTACCGGTGAGAAGGCCGGTCTGTGGACCGATCGCGCCACCGGCGAGGGCGGCGACTTCTTTGCGCTGATCGCGGCGCAGCGTGGAATTGACGCCCACACCCACTTCCCGAAGGTGCTCGACGTCGCCCGCGAGTTGCTCGGGCGCTCGCCTGCGGTTCTGCCGGCAAAGCGGCGCAGGGAAGCGCCGGTCGACGATCTCGGCCCGCACACGGCGAAGTGGGACTATTTCACGGCTGAGAGCCAACTCATCGCCTGCGTCTATCGCTACGATCCCCCGGGCCGGAAGAAGGAGTTCCGGCCGTGGGACGCGCAGCGTCAGAAAATGGCCCCGCCCGATCCCCAGGCCGCTGTACAACCAGCCGGGCATGACCGCGGCCGACACGGTGGTGCTCGTCGAAGGCGAGAAATGCGCGCAGGCGCTGATCGACACCGGCGTCGTGGCGACCACCGCGATGCACGGCGCGAATGCTCCTGTGGAGAAGACCGACTGGACGCCCTGAACGGCAAGCGTGTGCTGATCTGGCCGGACCTCGACAAGGCTGGGTGGGGCTATGCCCTGACCGCCGCCGATGCCGGGCTGATGGTTGGCGCAATGTCCTGCGAAGTCCTGATGCCACCGGAAGACAAAGCGCAGGGCTGGGATGCCGCCGATGCGCTGGCGGAGGGGTTCGATGTACCGACCTTTCTGGCCAGTGGTCCCCACATCACGATTCAGTCTCACGTCGCTGGAGAAGATACCGAGGAACCCGACGAGAAGGCCATTTGGGCGACGGATGACCTGGCTCTATCCTTCACCCGACGTTACGCTCAGGACTGGCGTTACTGCGCCCAGTGGGGCAAGTGGCTGGCATGGACGGGTAACCACCGGCAGTCAGACGAAACGCTGCTGGTCACTCATCTGATGCGCCACATCTGTCGCGAGGTCGCTTTCAAGGCAAGCTCGCACAGGCTGGCCGCGAAATTGGCTTCCAGCAGCACGGTGAACGGCGTCGAGCGTCTCGCCCGCAGCGAACGTCGGCACGCCTCGACCTCGGACGAATGGGACAGCGATCCCTGGCTCGTCAACACCCCGGGCGGGGTAGTCGATCTGCGCACCGGCAAACTGCCGCCACACGACCGTGCCGACCGGATGACCAAGATCACCACAGCCACACCGAAGGGCGTTTGCCCGCGGTGGCTGGCGTTCCTCGCCGACACCACCCGCGGCGACGCGGATCTGATGAGCTACCTGCAACGGGTCATCGGCTACTGCCTGACGGGCGTCACTTCCGCGCACGCCCTGTTCTTCCTCTATGGCACTGGGGCCAACGGCAAATCGGTGTTCGTGAATGTGATCACCACGATCCTCGGCGATTACGCCGCCAACGCGCCCATGGATACGTTCATGGAAGCGCGCACCGACCGCCATCCGACCGACCTGGCCGGTTTGCGTGGTGCCCGTTTCGTGTCCTCGATCGAAACCGAGCAGGGGCGGCGCTGGAACGATTCGAAGGTGAAAGCGATCACCGGCGGCGACAAGGTGTCGGCTCGCTTCATGCGTCAGGACTTCTTCGAGTACGTGCCGCAATTCAAGTTGGTGATCGCGGACAACCATAAACCGTCGATTCGCAACGTGGAATTCAAGCGCTGGCTCGGCGAATTGCTGACCAGCGGTGACATCAGCGAAGTCTATTTCGAGGAAGTTCGTCGTCACACTGGGGTGGATGCGGCGCACGCCTACGGCGGTTTTTGGGCGCACCTGACCGCCTGGTGCGAACACCGCAACATTCCCTATCAGGGCATGCCGGTGGGCACGATCAAGAAGCACGCCACCGGCAGGGGCAATGCCGGCAAGGCTGCGATGATCGCCGCCTTACGCCTCAAGGGTTTCCAACCGACAGACGACAACGAAGCTGACGCATCGGTCCTGCTCGACTGAGCGATGCACCAATCAGGAGACGACGCATGACGACCAACACGCTGTTGCCCATTGTGCCAGGCACCCTCAACGGACACACCACCTCGGTCGTGGACGCGCGCCGGCTGCACGCGTTTCTCGGGGTGGGACGGGATTTCTCGACCTGGATCGCAGATCGCATCCAGGAATACGACTTCGCGGAGGGTGAGGACTTTTCTCCCGTTTTGGGGAAAGGTCGAGGCGGGCGCCCGTCGATCGACTACTTCCTCACCCTGGACATGGCGAAGGAACTGGCGATGGTGGAACGGAGCGCCAAAGG
>WBZU01001255.1_pt1 | contig 19437 bp, 24 predicted proteins | sample 5204311 | NCBI WGS metagenome assembly WBZU01 (sample SAMN12344359, study PRJNA552823) | activated sludge metagenome | biome: Activated sludge suspended growth; feature: Nitrification reactor; material: Wastewater; isolation source: activated sludge from nitrification reactor of wastewater... | reverse complement strand
CTCATTTTCTCACGTGTACAGGACTCTCGGTGTAAGTAAAACAATCTACAATGGGATAGGTACAAAGTTTGCCAGACCAACCGGTGCAAGAAAACGAATTTGAAAAACTCCAAAAGGTGTAAAAAAAAGTGTAAAAATATCAGAGGTTTGTGATCTACGGTCAAGCTGTCCCAGTTCGAAGATTCAAAATAAGTTTAGACAAGGCAAAAATGAAAAGAATTTCACCGATGTGACAGTCTAAAACCAGATTGTCATGTCGAAGCAAAAGCGCGAATTGCGAAGCTCCGGCTGGTTCGTGACCATTAACACCAACCAGACCTACGAAAAGTTGGGAGGTGAAGCTGGAGTAGACAAGTTTCGTCGGGCGATTGTGTCCCTGTTTAACACGGATGAGGGTTTGACTTCTCTCCTTACATTCAATGTTCCGCCTGGTGTTGTCTCAGTTGAGCGGAATATGGACAAAACCCAAGCTATCAAGAAATTTGTAGTCCTGCCAATCTATACGGAAGGATGTATAGAAAGGCAAGGCAAGCGTGGCGAGACCTGTTTTATTCACGCACATGTTCTAGTAGGAATCTATCACTATAGCTGGATTCATCTTAGCTCCAGCGGCGCCATCAAGTTTTTATCGGAGAAAATGGGACTTAAAGGACTTATGTTCAAGATTGGAAATAGTCAAGAGCTTAAAGTCTACAGGGAATTTCCTACTCGCGAAGAAGCCCTAAAAGCTATTCTTTACTCCACCAAGTATTTGAAGACCCATGGTAAGGACGGAGATTATATTGTCGGAAATGAACTTTTGGGGTATTCTGATTTCCGATCAAAGTATCAGAAAGATCTTCCCTCTGAAGACGACAGTTTTTATAGTGAGGAAGGAAGCCCAGCAACCGGTCCGGCTACGGTACGCTTTAAGCCACCTTTTTAGGGCCCGTCGTCGATTTCCTCGTCTGCTGACTCGGAAACGTCAAGATCAAGCGCGTCATCGGCTAAATCATCACCATTCGCTTCAATCTGGGCAATTAGCATAGCACGCATGACACAAAAAGCCGCAAGACGCTCGTCCTTCTCGTACATATCGACAAAGATAGGGCAAACATTGCGATGGTCCGGAGTCATAGTTTGGACCAACGCCATGTTCTCTATGTTGGGACTGTTGGGATCGTCCATACGAATAATGACAGGTTCCTTGGTAGTCCATTTGGAACGATAGGCGGGCTTCATCATCAGAACATGGTTACCCGCCTCCACTTTGATCATGACCCAATTGGGCGTACCATGGTTGTCTTCCGACAGGATCATGGTGTTACGGATAGGGTCGATGATTCGACGAACAGAAAATCCAATCCGTCTCTTATGACTGCCCGACCGGATCATGGTAGCGATGTTGCGGCTGTTCGAAGTAATGATGTAGTTGTAGGCAGCCATCAGAGGCATAGCTATGAAGACATAGTTGATCGTGACTCCCTTGTTCCTGGCTGGGGTCTTGATCGGAGTTATGGGCTTGAAGGTGGTCGGGGTGGGAATCGGAACCACCGTTGACACAGAAGGAAGGGTCGGTACAAACTTTGCAGGCTTAGACATTCTAAACAAAGTGTTTTCTCGTTTATTATTTTAAAACTTTATATTCAATTTTTAGATGTAGAGTTTTGGTTCACTACTTTCAGATGCTTTGTCATTCTTCTTGTTTCCGCCATAGTTCTTAGCCACATAGAATCCGGCAATAGCTCCGGCCAGAATGATACCAATGGTCCAATAGTTGTTAGTAGTGGCCTCCTTCTGCTTCCTCTTTAGTTCTTCGTCCCTAGTACGACGAAACTCACCGCGTGTCTGAACCTTGTTCTGGGGAACTTCCTCCTCATCATCCGATTCACGTTCTGTCTCTCGATAGATCACGGCCTTCTGAACCTTCAGCTCAGCCTTGACCGGAGAAGGAACTACTACTTTGGACTTGCTTAGGTTGACATGAGGAATGCTAGAAATCTTAGCAGTCTCCATTGGTTGTTCTGCTGGGGTTACCAAAGTGGTTGGAGCAGACAATTCCTTGCGCCTAAGAACTTGCTCCCTATCCTTCAACCGTTGTTCCGCCTCTTCAAAATCAAAATCGATTGAACCTGTGGGAGGCTTATAATGGTCATAAAACATTGTTTTATCTTTGAGTAAATTCCCCAGACTTTGTCATTTTTATAATAAATTTATTTTTGTTAACTCACCCACTTACCAATAAAACAAATGGCCGCCAATGGGGCCTTTGTGCCAAAGTTGTTGAACATCCAGAACAATGACATGGTTCTGTATGACAGTTCCATCGGACAATGGAAGAACGTTCCTGTCTCGCTGGCTCCGTCATTTCTTCCATCGATCGCATCCGGATCCATTCTGGGTAACTCTTCCAATGTAGCCGCCACTGCCGCTGCTACCTCTAACCATGACTTGCGGTCTAAGTTGGTATCCGATGTTTTTTACATCTCATCTAGCGGGTCAGACACCAACATTGGTACTGATCCCTCTTACCCCTTCCTCACTACCGCTCCTGCCTTCGCCATCGCTAACCTTACCCCAGGTTCTTATCGTTTTGTCTTCTCTGCTTCGGCTACTCCCTACACCATCGACCTGTCTCAGATGAATCAGGACTCCCACTACGTCTTTATCAATTCTGCCTACGTCGGCGGACCAAGCGCGTGGACCGATGTCCTGGAGAATGGTACGTTCACCGCCACTCCTACTATCATTGACAATGGGGCTGGAACCACTTTGGGTATGTCGGCTCCCATTGCCGCCCCTATTTCGGCTCCTTATGAGATAGCGGGATGCCAACTCAAAGTAACATCTGGGGCGGCCATTAACCAGACCTATTTGGTGTCTCACTTCACTGCCAATAAGTTGATTTGTCTGACCAATGGAGCAGCTTCTTCCATTGTCAATGGTGACACCTTCTCCCTACTTCGCCCCTCGGTAGTTCTCAGCATGACCGGCAGCATGAACTATCTGACCAACTCAGTGAATAGAACAGTCTCCTTTATCGGAGTAGAACTTTCTGCAGCTTCCAACAGCTTGAACATTTCTCCATCCAATTGTGATGTTCTGTTCCGGTTCTCTCGACTGACCACTGACAATCACGCCGGCTTTATTATAAACCCCCTATTTGATTCTACCTTCACCTTTGACTCTTCCACTGTAAACCTGTACAATGGTGGGTACATTCAGACTGGTTCAAATGGATCACCCACTACCTTCACCTTTTACAGCTCTACTCTGGTGACTGACTCCGTTACTCAGTTCACAGGGTCTTGTCTAGAAGTGTCCTATTCTATTATCACCAATTTGACCGACACCATGTCGCCGGTATATTTCTACTGTCTGGCTTCCATTATCATTGCCCAAGTAAGTCTGTATTCATTCCAGCCTTCCTTTATGTCGTACTCTCTTATAGCCAATAACTCTGCTTATGGCCGAGCCACCAGCTCCCAGACTATGTACATGTACCAGGGACTTATGAATGTGGTACAGTCTAAGTTTGTCAGCCTCGGTGGAGCCGGTCCTTCCCAGTACACCTTCCTGACTGACTTTGGTTACTCCATTCTGTCTGGTACCAACACCTTCCAGGTGGACAACACCAATACGGCCATGATGCTAACCAGACAGGGCTCCAGTACCTTTATCACCGGCAATCTCTTTTTCAATTCTACCACCGCCTTCTGCAACATTACTGCTTCGGAGGGCTCAACGGTTAATCTAATTAACCCTTCTGCCTCTGGTTCTGGTACACTCACCTATAACATTACCTTGCAAGGGTCTTCCATTGTCTACTTTTACAATAACTTCCCGTATACTTCCGGTACAGCTGGAGTGTTGAACGACTATGATGCTGGTACCGCTTACAGCGCCGGAACCCTGGCCGCCTGGTCTTATCCTCAGCGGTATACGTCTGGTCAAGCTCCTACTACTTCCCATCCTGGTGTAGTACCCACCCTTCAAGGAACCGCCACCTATTATTTGGATGGAACGGGAGCCTGGTCTATTCCCTCCTCCGGTACTAACACCGTCACCTTCGCTGTCAATGGAACCATTTCAACTTCCACCGACACCGTTTTTGCCACCGCTGCTACTACCCAGCTGGCCCTGCCCGCCACCGTTTCCGCCATCGCCGGTAAGTACATACGAATCAAGAACAACACTGCCTCAGCTTTGACCATCATTGTGGGAGCTTCCGAAGCCAACAAGATCACTGATCAGACCTCCACGGTAGTTTCCTCAACTACCATCTTTCCCTCTGCCTCCGCTTCCTTTGTGTGGGACACCACCAGTTCCACTTACCAGATGATGTGAGCCCCAAAAAGCTTTTTAGGTCTTGCGGACGAACAGAATCCTGACCTGGCACTGTGGGTTGGTACCAGCTTCGGCACCTCCCAGGATTTCCAAATGATCATCACGATCAAATGTGAAAACACTCCCCTGTCTGCCGCTACTCGATCCAGCAGGGATAATCTGAGTGCAGGTACCTACGATAGTATTAGCACTACCTCCGCCGCTTTCAACCGTACCACAAAACGATGGAATGTTGAATTGAATAAAGAACCTTTGAGGTGTGGGCAGACTGGGGATCATGTTAAAAACAATTTCAACAACTCCTCCAGGTCCCGCGTAGGTCTGCTTGTAGAATGCGTTACTAGAAGAAACCGAGATGACAGAACCCAGAGGCAACAGTACACCAGACATGTTCAGCGGCATCCACTCATTCTGACTCAGGCGAGAACTCATCAATGTCCACCACGTGTCAGCCTGTGAATAGTTTAATATAACCGTCTCCCCGGGAAGGAGCTTGTAATCAGAAGCCATTGGATTGACATAAATACGACTAGTGGGATCGGCGGGCACCCCGGACATATGAGTGATAGTTTGAATGTTAGTAATACTAGTATTACTATTGGTCAAGGTCTTAACCCTGCAAGACGGGTCCTGAAGAATACCATTGATGGTAATTCCCGCCCCATTTACATTCAAGTTGTAATATCCACCAGTATCCCAGTCGTTTTGACTGATGTTGGTAGTCAACTGAGTAGAAGAAATGGTCATTTCGGAGTAGTTTGCCCCAGCTCCGCTAGCCGCCAGCTTATTCCCATCTACATAAAGGCCATCTGACATGGCGTATACAGTACTCTTTCCGGTACCGGTCGGATTGGGATTACTCCCTTGATGTGTGAAAGTGAGACCTTTCGAGGAGATCATGATCAAATAAGGCCTTTTTATTCTTATTCGTTCACCTAGTTCTTTTCAATTTTTGTTATTAACGGTAAAATGAACTTATCTGCTTCTTTACGTCTAATTAAAACCATTTCCTCATTAAAATGGGATACGATCAGGAGCCGTCCGACCCGTCGCTGGAGAGTCTGCTCAGCAAGATGGACCAGCTCAACCTCGAGTATGAGTCCAAGCGGAAGGAGGCGGAGAGCCAGTACACCAAGATCGCACAACTGAAGCTGGACGAGATGGAGGCCACCAAGCGGTTCGACACCGTTGCCAAGGAGTACAAGCAGATCCATGAGAGCTACGTCGAGGCCACCCAGACTCTCCGCACAGCCTCTGAGATGTCTCGACAGGCATTCGAACGGTGGCAGCTGAACCACTCCAGTATCATGGCCACCGACATTGAGCTGCGCAAGACCGCTGAGGAGCTGAAGCAGAAGAAGCGTGATGAGAAGCGTGCCCTCAAGCTCCGCTTCTCTCAGCTGAGCAAGTCCGGTCGCTGATTTTCAACCTAAAAAATGAGTATAACGATAAAATCTGATACAAGAAGAAACATTTCTCCAGTAGAAACCAATATGTCGAAGCGTGCCCCTCGTTATGTGGTGGCTCCGTCCGACTTTCATCATGTGACCAATGAGGGCATCAGTAGGGGCGGTCTCACTCGGACCGACTACTACCACCTGATGGATGGTACCATTCTCGCACAGACTATCATCGGGCATAGTAAGGGATCTCCCGCTGACGTGTACGAGTCCCATGGTAGGGTCATTCACGGCACGCGCAAGAATGGCAAGGAGTACGATAAGTTCCTCATCTCTGAGCAGGACCACTTCAAGGAGCCTCGTGGTGGTCGTGGTGGTAAGGGCACTGTCATGACTGAGCTTGTCAAGACGTACTGGCCGAAGTTTGTGGAGACTACCGCGTACAGTGATGCGGCTGCCAAAGACCGGATGAAGAAGTTCTGGGAGTGGATGGTGGAACAAGGCTACTACGTCAAGAAGGGCACGCAGAAGGCCACGCAGAAGCGCACCGGCTCGAGCCCCCTTGTCCTTCCGATCCCTTCGGCCTTCATTCGTGGGTAAGGTCTCGTTCCCACAACCCCCACACCAAACAGGGCTTTTTAAAAATTAATTCATTCCCCAATCGTCTAGTATAGTCGTCGACGGACCAATTTGGTGATTCGATCATTGATCTAACGCATCAACAAGATAAGAGGCACCAGGTCTAGACAGTTCCATAGCCAAATGCCAGTACACTATGGCCGTTCTCATAACATTGTTTCCAGGATCACCGTCAAAGGCGGGAAGAATAATGTTACCAGTGTTTTGTAGATTTCTCCATATTATTATCTCCATTTCACTAGGTTCTATATCGGGGTTGCGGAGAATACCCCGATATAGGTCGACAATAACCAATGGAATCTTACGCTCATTTAATAGACAATCGATCGGACGAGACAACAGTTGACCCAATCGAGCCAGGTCAGCATGCATGTATGCGATCACAGTCAGGTTCTTGATGCCCCCAGCTTGTTCAATAGCTTTATCGACGTATCGTTTGATTTCAGATACGAACTTGTCTTGAGGCAATCCATGGTTGAATGCCTTCCATAACAAGCCATTGAGTGCAATGTTCCGACCAATACGGGGCAGGTCGTCCGGATCAGCTTCGTAATCGGTAAAAACAGGCTTCTTAAGTAGAGTAACACTCCACCAGGTTCCAATCCTGTGGTCACAATAAGCCAGTCCACAGGCAAATGTTGTGTCTATACAATAGTTACTTCCCACATGTTCAAAGCCAACGGCCAGGATCGATCCAGGCGGTTTGGCACTAAAATTTTTCCACATTGATCTTTTTAGTTACTAGTTTCAAATAACCGGGTTCAATTTAACCATTTTAGCTAGACCGGACCACATCGTTATTATTTAAACAAGCTTAGGGTATCTTCAGTATGCTCAGCACATTTATCCATTAAATAGTTTTTATCTGCCAATTCTGGGTGACCAAATCTCACTTTATTTTAGAGATTTACTGAATTGAATTTAGCTTTGCAGTGTCTTATTTTCCTCGGTTCTTAATGTGTTCGTTGACTTCTTCGATAGAATCGAACAAAATAATACTAATAGCATGGGCCCTGACACCAAGTTTCTGGATGTCGACCGTGTCAATTCCGACATATGCGTGTTTATCCACATTTGCCGGATCTTCTGTGAAAATCTTTAGCACGTCCTGGGTGAATATCTTCATAAGATCAGGACTTTTGAAATAGTACATCTTATGGAATAACAACTTACCCTTTCGGAGATAGATGTCAGGCTTGGTGATTCCAGCAAGTTCTATCACACAGTTGGGACCGCTAGTGACAACATTCTGCCTAAACTCTTCGATTTCCTGTTCAAGAGATTTCTTCATCTTGGTGTTTTTAACTTATTATACCGATTTTACTAGATTCAATTTTAACATTTCGGTCCAACCCCCTCCTTTTATCATATATATATGATAAAACAATAGACGGATAGTCAGATAAAGTCGGTAAAATATAAATGGACTAGTTTAATAAATCCAAATCAATGAACTAGTTTTCAAAAAATCAATGTGTTGTGTAGTTGTAATTGTAATTGTAATTACCCCATCCCCCATCAAGGCAGGCCACAACCTCCTCAGGGCATAAATGTTTCTTATTAGCATGCCAATATTGAATGAACTGTTGTTGTTCATCGCCCATCTGATCATAATTAAGACGGGTAATATGACCAGTCCCGCTGCTGGTTTTGATATCGCCGATGTAACACCGATAACAACGAATATAATCGACGAACCATCGAAATACTTGTTTTTCAACAGTATCACCAGGAAAATAGATATAACTAAAATACCAAAAATGGGGAAAATATGTTTTCATTGCATAGGACCACGTAGAGTCGTTATCTTCGTCTATATATAACCCATCGATAATGACTTGAGACCGAAAAAGGGCATTAAGTGCGTCCTCGGGTAAAAGGTCCAAAGATGGCACCATTTTATGGTAGTGAAAATCATTCAATTTCTTAAACCATCCAAAATGTTTTTCTTTGACTTCTTCAAAAGTAACCCTTTCCATGTTAAAAGGATGAAATCTTTTATTTCTAATGAATAAAAGATCAAATTTCAATTTACTAAATTGAATTTGGTTATTTAAAGTCAATGAACCAAAAACAGAATGGATATCGATGTTGAAATCGATATCGAAGCTGCGTATGCTCTCACTTTGTTCGAACTGCAGAACTTGGGACGACTGATCAATGAGAGAGAACTTGAGATCGACCGAGCACAGGAGGTACTCAACAGACTGATCAACAACTTGATCATCCGAACGAAACAGTTCAATGAAGAATGGGAGGAGAATCGGTGCTACATGGACTTTATTCCGGATGGAGTTGAAAGTTCGACAGAATAGTTTTTAAAAACGGTCAAGTTTCTATCGAATCAGCTAGGGCCTTAGGATAAAGATATTTCTTATTAGCCTTCCAATACTTAAGGAACTCTGCTGATTCAACATGCTTCTGCGCCGCATCAGGCTCTTCGTTCCCGTAAGCAGGACGGTACAGGTTATGAGTCCCAACGCTAAGGGTCCAATCCCAAAAGTCTTCGTATAGATTTGCAAAATTATCGCGGGGATTATGATTATAATAAAAATACCACCAGTAGGGGAAATAGGTCTTTATTACAAGAGGCCACTTAGACTGATCAAACTTGTACTTGTACCAGTCCTTTAAAATCGCATAAGACCGGAACAGGACATCGAACGCCTCATTGGACAAATCTTCCGTGTCTATGCCGCGTTTGTTGTATTTGGTGAACTCGACATCGAACGTCTTAAAGTATTTCTCTTTGATTGCTGTCAACGTGTTCTTGTTCGGAGTAGTAGCTTTCTTAGTTTTAGTAGCCTGAGCAGGAGTAGCCTGAGCAGGAGTAGCCTGAGCAGGAGTAGCCTGCGGCGTGTTGTTGTTGGGTGGAGTGTAAATGATCGTGATCATACCTCCGTCGGGCGTATCGAACGAAGTTACCTTCTTCATGTTTGAACAGGTAAAACTTTTTATTTCTAGCAGAATTAAATCTTTTTTTCATTTTAAATGTCGATCCGGAACATACCATCGTCAAGACGTTTCACTGCGGCCTTAGGATAAAGATATTTCTTATTAGCATTCCAATACTTAAAGAACTCGGAACGTTCACCTGCTGCTTCTTCCGCGGTAGGAACGTACGGATCGCCGAAAGAAGGACGATAACGATCGGGTTCGTCGTAGTCCTCACCCATGAGGGCAAATCGTATAAACCGGTCGAGTACGTCTTCAATAATATTGTTTCCATTTCTGTAAGTATACATAAAATACCACCAAAAAAGGAATTGGGCCCTTAATACATGGGTAAAAATGGAATAATTATACTTATATCCATACCATCCACACTTAATAGCCCAAGACCGGAAAACATTATGGACGACGTCGTCGGGCAAATGCCCTAAGACTACGGTAGGTCTATTACAAAGATTAAAACACGTTACAAACTCCTGGTAATAGCGGTCTTTGACTTCTTTCATTGTGAAGAAGACCGTCTTAACCCTGGGTCCAGCCTTGAAGAAGATCGTCTTAACCTTGGGTTCAGCCTTGGGCCTCTCATCACGAGGAAGATGAACGGTCACGTACTTACTTCCATCAGGCATCTCAAGTGTAGTTATAACTCGGGCTCCCTCCCAGATCTCTGAACCGGGGGGAAGGCGGACTGTCCGGTATCGACTTCCGTTCGGGGCAACAATTACTTCTCCAAATTCCATCTTTAAAAGGAGGTAGAATCTTTTATCTCTAATAAATAAAAACCCAGATTTCAGTTTTTGTTTTGTGAAATCTGAACTGTATTTTCGTTTAGTAAATTGAAATCTAAAAAATAAACTCAAACAAATAAAAACAACACGCCCCATTAATTTGGAACGTATAAAATGGAGGCTGTCGATTGCCGTAACATTGCAATTGACACGAATATTCAACTGCCTATTGTTGAGACCATCTTCACTGAATCCATTGAAGGCTCGGTGAAAACCAGGAGGATACTTCGAATTGTGTTCGACGGTCATGAGAGCCGTTCGATCATAGTGGATCCCTACTTCACTCCCGTTCTTAGCCAGATTGAGAGGCTGAGGGTCTGATTAAAAAGCTTGTCTGATGATACGCGGGAGAATAAGATTTATGTGTGTTGACGGATTGTGGTCAAAACATCATAAATATTCAAACGTGATGTACTATCTTAGAACGCTTTACTGGCCGATTTTTAATCCTTTTTGGCGGACAAAGCTGTGCGGAAATTCATGTTAAAAATCGGCTGGCAAAGCGTGAAAACACTTATTTTTAGGTGTGTTTGTAATGTGGTCTAAATTACTTGGAGTGCTAGTTAGTGTACTTATTGTCGGGGACATGCTCAATAATCAAAGTCCAAGGCTGAATCTGATCGAGGAAACTATCAGGACTGACAAAGGTGTTATTGTGAGCAAGGGTGACGGTTATCATTGAGACATTCTGAGTGTCAGGGACAGTGTAGCTCTGTTCAAACGTGCCAGAAGAGAACCAAAGAATCTTATCAGGTTTAGTATCGTACTGGACCACAAACTTAGTAGTAGGATTGGGTCCGTATACATTGTCATCAGACGGGTTGACAGATCCAAAAGTAGTAGTGCCTTGAATATAGCTTCCGGCGGTATTGAAAGAGACATCGATCAACAAATAATCTGAACCATAGGGAGAACCGAAGTTCTGAATACCGGTGAAGGACCTTATGTAGAGCTTACCAGGAGTCAATGTGAGCACAGATGGGAGTGTGAACTTGGTATTGATCCGGTAGTACATGCGAGGTGCGGAAGTGTCTTTGTTGGAGCTGCGCTCCGAATCCAGGATGAACAGTACCATTGGTGGGGTAATGCTTTTTGTCTGATGTGGGGAGATGGGAAATTTCATTTTGCTGGGAGGACTTACGGAGCCACCTCAAAGCGAGGACCGTCGGGGAAGAAGGTCAGGTACATCAGACGAGGCGCAAAGAACGTAGTCTGGTAGGTTCCCGCAGCCAGACCACCCACCGGGATGCCGAACTGGAGGTTGTTCTGCCAGAGGTACTGGTAGCCGGGGAAGCGACCAGTGTTGCCGACCACCTTCTGACCACCAGGGGCGAAGAAGAACGTGAAGAGCTCCTTCCCCGACACCGTGTTGTGGAAGCTGGTGTACCCGTTCATCCAGTACTGGTAGCGGAGCAGGTAGCCCATCTGGGTCTGGTTGTTCGAGATCAGGTTCTGGCCAGACTGGGTGGTCAGCTGGAACGTACCATCACCACCCGTGCCCGTCGCCAGCTGTCCGATCAGGGAAGTGTAGTAGTCGCTGACCGCGCCGGTCGAGGTGTACATCAGCATGGACAGCTCGCTGACAATCCCGCGGATGTTCTTGAGCTGGTACTGCAGAGTGCTGCCGGGCACCGGGGTGACCAGGGCCTGGGACTCGTACTGCTGGTCGAACACCTTCAGGCTGATGTTGCCGTTCTTGTACGTGCTGACGATGCTGTTGAGGCGGCTCTGCGACACGATGATGGGCTCCAGAATCAAAGTGAGGTTCTGGACATCCAGGTCGGCCTTGCTACCGCCACCAGCCACCACCGGGTCCGCAGTTCCCCAGTTGATGGTGTAGTTGAGGCTGTTGAAGATCGACGTGGGCAGCAGCACCCCCCCGTGGGTCACGGGTGAGGGCAGCTCCATGCGGATCCGAACGGTGGCACCAGCAGCGATGGTGATGCCGGTCGGCGAGAACGTGTCGGCGTCCACGTGGAGGTCCTTGGCCAGGATCTTGCGCTGCTCCCAGGTCGACCGCTGTACGTAGTTCCAGTACAACAGGTCGCCGTAGTAGTTCAGCGCGTTGGAGCTGTTGTTGTTGAAGTAGAACTGGACACCGGCCTTTCCGGAGGTGCTGGTCGCCAGCAGCAGGTGGGAGGGGCACAAAGTCAAAGCCGCCACGTTGCCGTTCCTGATAGTCATTTCAAAATAAATGCTTTTGATCAGGGACTGCATGCCCGTCGTCTGAACGTTGAATATCACGCTGTTGCCGGAACCAAGCACGTTGGTACCAGTGGCTCCGTTGGTGGGGGTCTGGACCGTTCCGTAGGGGAGGTTGCTCTGGTTCTTGGCGGGGTGGTAGTGGGTCTTGACCGGACCACCGTTGACCGAGGCCTGCTCGACGTAGACCTGCGACACCATCTCGGGGTGACCGCCGAACTTGTCAGCGGAGACCAGAATGTCACTGGTCGGAGCCACATCGTTGCCGCTATCGCCAGTCAGGCGCTGGGCAGCGGCGACACCAGCGGTGCCGAGCAAGTTCTGGTACGGCGTGAGAGAGGCAGAACCAGCCATGTTTCAATGCTGTAACAACTATCAAGGTTGTTTTTATTTAAAGGGGTAGCCCGTTTTATTTCATTTTATTGGGAAGCTTTGACTACACAATCTTGGCCACCCGATCCAGCACAAAGAGACCCACACCGACGCCAGCTGCTCCGAGAATGATGTTCTGGGTGGAGAACAAACCATCCCAAGTCAGGGGAGTGACGGGATTGCCAGGAAGCGACGGGTAGTGAGGAGTGGTAAACCACTTGAACAGATTGCTATCAGTGATGTTGGTGATGCCCTGCTCTGCTCCACCAACTCCTGCACTGGCAATCCTGACGACCTCAGAAGCTACGGGAGCCAGGACGGTGGGCGCAGTTGTGATGACCGTACCGATCTGAGAACCGACAGCACTACCGGCAGAAGTAGCTCCATGGACAATCACTCCGGCTTCATGGACCGCTGCGTTCTCCACAGTGTGACCTACATTGGCCACTGTGTTGATGACGGTGTGGCCTGCGTTCTCGACGTGATGTACTGCTCCAGTGACAAGGCCAATCCCGCCACTTACCCCATCTGATACGAAATCAAACAGCCCCATTCTTTATGGAAATGTTTTAGGTAGTAACAAATTATTTAGTGTTACTCATTTTTAATCCTGATCGGGGCAAGGTGATACGATCTTGGCTTCTTCAGCAGCCTGCTTGAACTCGATCTGGTCAACCACGTTCTGCTCGGACTGGGCTACCAGAAGTTCAATGTAGCGGTCAGCCTGGTCATCTGTCATGATACCAGAAGTGATCACATCATTGATCAAAGCGGCCAGTTCCGTTCGGCATGGGTTCTCTGTCTTGGACGACATGACGTTTTTACTATGATTGTGTTGGAATGTCGTGGTTCAATTTTGTTCTAGTGCCCTTTTAGTAGCCCGTCACCATGCCCTTCGCGATGATGCCCAGTTGGGTTCCCGAGTACACCTTCAACGAGTCGACCAAAGTGTGGGACACACCAGCGAACGTCCCGTGCAGAGCCTGGCTGGCCGCCACCGGAACAATGCCCTTGGCCACATAGTCACCGGCTCCGACAAAGCCCATCAGTCGGTACTGGTCGGGACCAAGACCAATGGCGTTCTCGATAGAGGACGCGGTCAGAGTAGCCGCCCCAGCCATCACGGACTGAATCATCGCACCACTGACCTCGCCGAACACAGGAAGATCAACCCTCCCTCCACCAGTCACGGTAGGAAGAAGCATGTCCAGGGCGTACACACCGACGGCAGCAGCCACGGCGTCGGTGATCGTGTGGGTAGACGGAACGAAGGCACGAGCTACACTGACAGCGGTCATGTTGGAAAGGGGCATGGAAGAACGAGCTACGATCTGCTGCTGCAGACCGGGCGGCGAGGTGGATGCGGCGTAGGAGGTGCGCGGACTGAAAGCACCAGACACAAGCATGGCGAGGGAATGCTTTTAATATGGGTAGATGAGTAACTAAAATTCATTTTCCAAACAAATGTTGCTGTAGATCTTTTTACTGCTGTTGATCGGGCTGAGGTGCAGGTTGCTGAGCAGATGAGGCGGCCTGTTGCTGTTTGGCAAGCATTTGATGGGCCATGCCTGCCTTGATAAAGCCCATAGCGGTCAGCATGGCTAGCGAACTGAGAGGATCAGTAGGAATGAACCTAGAGAATCCGTACTCTACGTTAATCATGCGAATCTGGGTCTGAATAGCAGGCTCATTGATGTTTAGCTGGGTGGCTCCCTGGACGTTGATCAACTTAGAGACTGCGGTCTCTATAGCTGTAGACAGTCCGACATAACACAGACTGACGATCTGAGAGGACTTGTACAAATCAGGAATACGCTTACACCATTCCTCGTAGAGACGCTGCAGGGTCTCGGGATACTGGCCGGTCAGTTGTTGGAATTCCGGCTCTTCTGACAGCTTGAGTTCAGGAAACTCGATGTCCAGGCGACGAATCTTAGCTTCCAACTGTTGGGACTCGTACAGATCATCAACGGTCATGTCATTGGTTACTTGAGAAGATGGAACAAGTTCTTCTGTGGGCTTGGCAGTCTTCTTCTTACTCTTGGGTGCTGGCTGTTCCGGAACTGGAGCGGCCATGGCATCGGCGATGTCGGTGTTGTCATCAAGTGGCTGGACCTGCTGGGCAGCCTGGGCTGCGTACTGTTCGTAGTCCATACTTTTTTATGTTAGACGGTATGGACTGCAGAATTCATTATTTCAAGCCATTTCTAGAAAGATCTTGTCGACCACACGATCCAACATCTTCTGGTGCTGCTCCGAGAAACTGTCGTACATGGCCAGACCACAAAACTTGAGCATCTCAGTCCGAAAGGCTATCTTGTTGGGGGCCTTGGGAAAGTAGTCCTTGTAGGCCATGTAGTTGTCACCTACCATGGCAATGATGGTGGCAGCAAGAGGATTGGTGGAAGTCCGCTGTACCAACAGACGAAACCAGTTCACCAGATCCTTATCGCCAGGCTCCATGGGCGTTAACGGGGAAAGTGATTTTGAACGACTGAAATTATCCATACTAAAATCAGTTTGGTAATGGGGCCGCGAAGGAAGATTATTGATGCGGACTATCCTATTACGGATCTGGGAATCCTGTCTTCAGGTGAAGGAGGGACTAACATTTGTATCTATGGACCTACCAATATGGGCAAGACCCATCTACTAAAGTACCTGCTCTATGGCTGGCAAAAGAACGCAACGTTCGATTATTATTATGCCTTCTCAGGTACATCTACTGACAGTTCATTGGGTAAAGTCTTTGACTCTCGTTATATTAACAATGATTTATCTCCAGCCAATATTCTGCGCTTCCTGAGATTGGCTCAGAAGAAGCATGAACAAAATCCAGCCATACGAGGACTGGTAGTGTTCGACGATGTGGGCGGAAATAGGAAGGGACTAGACTATCCAGCTTTGAGTGAATTCTGGAATAACTCAAGACATGCGGGACTGACCACTATCTTCTGTATTCAACGTCATACGCTAGTTCCTCCAGAGATCAGAACTCAGGTCAAAGTATGGTTCATCTTCCATGTATTGGGTAATGAGACCGAAATGAACTTCCTATGTAAGAACGCCTGCGCTGGTAGTCAACATGAATTCAAGAGGGCTCTAATCGACCTAGGTCCTACTGCATTGCAACGGCGTTGTCTAGTTAGTTTCACCGGATTCTGTCCGGACAATGGATTGGGTGGTAGTGGAGTTGGAATCATGTTTTTTACTGCTCCGGGCATGATTCCGCCTTTTTGGATTGGACCTAAAGTCCGGAAGGGGGATCAATTCCAACCTTCGTAATCTGTCGCATCATATTCACTTGACAGATCAACTACATCATTGGGGACATTAGAAATAAGCATTTCTAAGGTAACCTCCTTGTGTCGACAGTTCTTCAACTTCTTCTTTTGACATTTGACAAAGGAGTTATAAAAACCGACCATTCTACGGGCATCATTAATGGGTAGGTCGAGATAGCCGTGATCTTTATCGTCGTATGGGAAAGGCCCACCGGGATCGAGCGTAGGAACTACCATATCCATGTGATAAAGATATGGTTGAGCTTTGTCATTGCCGGCTTTGGCGGCTTTGCGGGACAGAGATGTAACAACGGTATTATAACGAGATAGCATGGTTTCAAACCGGGATAGGTAGAAGTGCATCCGAACTGTATGGTTTATCTCCATATTAAAAGGTGTTCTTCGGATTATTGTAAGGATCTTCGGCTAGCTGATCCTTACGAACCTTAAACAGGTTAAACCATCCGACTTTGTTTCCATGGGTATAATTGGGTTTCATGAAAGGAAGGCGGACTATCTTAGATTGAAAGACTTGGCAAGAATCCACTTTATGGCTGGGAGCCCATCGCATCAGGAATAGATAAAACGAATTGTACAAATCTTCTAATGTGACCAAATGATCAGTGGGTTGAAGTTGACGGGCCGGCTGATCTTCCGGAATGTTTATTTCTATTCGTGGCGGTTTGGTTTTGTTCCCGTCTCTATCTATAATGTCAAATGCGTTTGGATCAAGGGCATTCAATTGGAAATAACAATAGGTATCCACTTCGTTCCACATCTGTTTAGTGGACAGTTCGATACTATTAGGGATAATGAGGGGTTCGTTGTTATGCTTTTGATACATATCAATCAACATCCACAAGAAATAAGGAGCATATTTGTCCAAACGATCATTGAAATTACGATCCTCCAAGAAAGTTCGTTTGTTCAATTGTTCTATGGGATCTGTTGGCACATCATCTTTGTTGGTAATCCATTGGGAGTTGCAAGAGACCAACAAAAATCGGTCGGCAAATGCTTTAGAGTACCTGAGATTAGGATTACCGTTGGCGGTCATCATAATAATGCCTCGGAAAACATTAGGTGTACCAGACTCGTACATACCACGGGCTCGAATAGTGTCACCGCCAGTAATTTGTTTGAGCAGCTCAATGTTAAAGGACTTAGCCTCCGCCTCAGTCATCCACATGATAATTCCAGAGAGAGCATCTACTAAAGCAGGATTGGGAGCGGTCAGGTCTACCTTAGAACCGAGGACATCAGGAGAAATAACATTACAATGAGACCCAAAGGTCCGTTCATGAAGAGATTGTACCTGAGACTTACCACCACGAGGCGGGCCCATCATCATGATAATCCGTCGATTGAGGGTAGATCGATTGAGACACCGGGCCCATGACCGAAGAAGGAATCTTCTAACAGAAGCGGTAGCATCGGGATCGTATTGTTCAGGGGTAACATTGGGCTTCAATACCGCAAAACACTGAGATAACCAATTGATGATATCATGAACAATGGGGTGGTCCCAGCTGGCATCAGTGGGGTAGCTAATATTGTTCTGACTAAGACAATAGTGTTCGGGCAATAGGGTCCGAATGTCCATCTTGTCGTTCTGATCGACTACGACTATAAAGTCTCCAAATGCTAAAGCGCTTCGGAGTCCGGGCAGCTTAGTTAGATTAGTGGTGAATTCGAACCTGGGAGTGCGATCAATATAGCATGCTTCAAGGGAAGCTTTAACCATGGCCGACTTGTTGGCACAAATTTTGATGAACTTAGATAGGGTAGAAGCGAATTTCTCAAAGGTCTCCAGATGATTAGGGAAAACACTTCTCCATGGGTTATTGGTTAAAATACGAATGGCCCGTTTTCTCATATCATCATAAACTTTGAACTTAATGTTTCTCAAATAACTTCTAAGTCCATCATCATTAGGACATTCGGGTACGTCGGCGGTAATACTACCGTCCTCGTTAAACAGAGTATACTCAATAACCGAGAACATAGGTCTCTGTGAAAGAGTACCTTCGTCGCCGTAACTATACGTACTGTCCGGGTTAACATCGTAATAAACTTTGATCTTAGTGTTTCTCAAATAACGTTTAAGTCTATTATCATTAGGACATTTAGATACGCCGGAATTAATACTACCGTCTTCGTTAAACAGAGTATGCTCAGTAACCGAGAACATAGGTCTCTGTGAAAGAGTACCTTCGTCGTCGTAACTATACGTACTGTCCGGGTTAACATCGAACCTCCATTCAATATCAAATGGATATTGGTACCGCCGAAGAAATAGATTGTAATGGGCCCGAATAAACTTAATAATCTTATTGACTGCCCTAAGCATAGTCAACATAGATTCACTTACTAGCCAGGTGAACCGGTTGGTGGTACGGGCCCAGGTTCGGCCATGTCCACGAAATACGTACCAGCTGTCTCCGCCGGTCCCATTCTCCTTACATATGTAAAACGGATAGAGTCGGTAGATCAAATGAGAAATAGTCTCCAGTGACTCAGCCGTGTCGGTGTGGTTATGAAGAATAATACTACCTACAATTTCCTCGATATACGAAAGGTGCAGGCGCTGGAGTGCCCGTTGCTGGACATCATAATCTTCATACTGAGAAAGAATACGAATCAAATACTGGTTCAGATAGGTAAGTCCCATATTAGTGAACTTGGTGGTATTAGCGTTTATAGGTATGTTAGTTATTTCATGGGTCAATGGGTCCTCGATCTTAGATAAATCGGTAGTTTTCTTTATAAGTTCTACTCCATGAAGACATTTAGTCAGATCCAAGCCTCCTTCTTCGTAAAGTAACCAGTTGTATCGGTAATAACGTCCAGAGGGTGTACAATCATTGGTGTAACCGCCGTGATCAAAGTCATTATGATCATCGGAAATATGAGTAAAACCTACGATTGGCCTCTGTACCGGCGGTGGTACGTTCGTTGATTTATCGGGTTCAGGAGGAGGAGGAATGTATACGGAGAACAAGTCCGGCTCAAAGATCATACCGAACACAGAGGTCGATATGAATTCCATGTACTCTCGGTCTTGAACCGGGAGTGGTGGGGGAGTTAAGCTCATTGGATACCAACACGGTAAACCTTTTTACACCTATTTTTTCATTTACACCTTTTCATTTTTTACACCAAGGATGTAGGGTGTTTTTTCCGCACGATTTGGTGGTTTCGATGTAAGACAAAATTGACATTTTAATTGGGTTTGCGCAGTCAAGACCGGATCGAAACAGGCCCGAAATCGAACCGACAAATCTGGTGTAACCGTTACACTGGCTGGCGGTTTATTGCGTATGTTAATTTTATAATTTTGCAAAAATCTCATTTTCTCACGTGTACAGGACTCTCGGTGTAAGTAAAACAATCTACAATGGGATAGGTACAAAGTTTGCCAGACCAACCGGTGCAAGAAAACGAATTTGAAAAACTCCAAAAGGTGTAAAAAAA
>WBZU01001254.1_pt1 | contig 19459 bp, 12 predicted proteins | sample 5204311 | NCBI WGS metagenome assembly WBZU01 (sample SAMN12344359, study PRJNA552823) | activated sludge metagenome | biome: Activated sludge suspended growth; feature: Nitrification reactor; material: Wastewater; isolation source: activated sludge from nitrification reactor of wastewater... | reverse complement strand
GCCGCGCTCCAGGCCCACGCCGACGTCGGGATGGTCCTGCTCGACGTCGTCATGGAGTCCGAGGACGCCGGCCTCGCGCTGGCCCGGTGGATCCGCCGCGACCTCGGCAACGCGCGCGTCCGCGTGGTCCTGCGCACCGGCCAGCCGGGCCTCGCGCCCGAGCAGCGCGTGATGTCCGACTACGACATCCACGACTATTGCGACAAGACCGAGCTCACCGCGCGGCGCCTCGCCACCACCGTCCTCGGCGCGCTCCGCTCGTACCGCGACCTGTGCACCATCGAGGGCCAGAAGGCCGGCCTCGAGCGCCTGCTCCGCGCCAGCGCGACGCTGCACGAGCGCAATTCGTTCGACGTGTTCATCACCGCGGTCCTGCGCCAATTGTCGGCGCTGGTCAGCCCGCAGGACAGCGCCATGTTCTTCCAGGGCCGCGACCTCGGCCACGCCGACGCGCCGGCGGTGGTCGCCGGCACCGGCCGCTTCGAGGCGGTGGTCGGCCGCCCGGTGATCGAGGTCGTCGACGCGGACATCTGGCGCGACATCAACGTGCTGCTGGCGACGCGCCGGCCGGTGCGGCGCGCCCACTACTCGCTGTTCGGGATCTTCCGCGACTCGCAGCTGTGGGCCGCGATGCTGCTCGAGGGCCTCGGCGACATCGGCCCGTGGGAGCAGCACCTCGTCGAGCTGTTCTGTCACAACGCCTCGATCGCGCTCGAGAACCACCGCCTGCAGAGCCGCCAGCGCGCCCTGATGGACGCGTTCGCGCGGTTCGTGCCGCAGCGCCTGCTCGAGCTCATCGGCCGCGCCGACGCCACCGAGGCCCGCCTCGGCGACCAGATCCAGCGCGACATGACCGTGCTGTTCGTCGACCAGCGCTCGTTCACCGCCCGCGCCGAGCAGCTCGACCCGAACGACACCTTCGCGCTGCTCAACGGCTTCTTCGCCGCGATCGTCCCCGCGATCCACGAGCACGGCGGCGTGGTCGACAAGTACCTCGGCGACGGCCTCATGGCGATCTTCCCTGACTCGCCCGCGCACGCCGTCGGCGCCGCGCTGCAGATCCTCGAGCGCTCGCGCGGCCTCGGCGTCGGCGTCGGCATCGGGATCCACGCCGGACCCGTCACCCTTGGCCTCGTCGGCGCCGATGGTCGCATCGAATCGACGGTCGTCGCCGACTCCGTCAACATCGCCGCCCGCGTCGAGCGCCTCACCCGCCGCTTCGACGTCGACCTCCTCGTCACCGACTCCGTCCACGAGCGCCTCCCCGACGAGCTGCGCCGCGACAGCCGACCGCTCGGCGCGTTGATGGTCAAGGGCAAGCAGCGCCCGGTCGTCGTCCACGAGGTCTTCCGCGCCGACCCCGAGGCGACGCGCGCCGTCAAGCGGGCCTCGCTCGACCTGCTCACCGCCGCGGTCGCGGCGTTCCACGAGGGGCGCGTCGACGACGCGGAGACGGCGCTGACGGGCCTCGCCGCCCAGCACCCGCGCGATCCCGCGCTGCAGGCGCTGCTCGAGGAGAGCCGGCGCCGGCGGCGAATGTGACAGTGTCAGGATGCCGGCGCGAGCCGGCCGTGCGCGATCCGGTGGCACGTCCCGCCGATCCGGGCGACGAACGCGGCGTCGTTGGTCGCGACCACCGCGCCCCCGCCCGCCGCCGTGTGCTCGCGCAGCAGCTCGGCCGCGAGCAGGACGCCGTCGGGGTCGAGGCCGTTGCTCGGCTCGTCGAGCAGCCACAGCGCCGGCTCGCCGACCGCGGCGGTCAGCATGTACGCGCGCTTCACCTGTCCGAAGGACAAGGTGCGCATGCGCTGGCGCCACACCGGCGCGAGGCCCAGCCGATCGCGCAGCGCCGTGGCCGGAGGCGGCGCGCGCCGGATCGCCGCGACCAGGGCGACGACCTCGGCGACCGTCAGCTCGGCGAACGCGTCGGAGGTGTCCGGCACGTAGCCGAGCGCGCGGCGCGGCGCCGCGGCCCCGCCCGCGAGCGACGCTCCGGCGACCCGCACCGCGCCCCTGTCGGGCTCGACGATCCCCGCGGCGATTCGTAGCAGCGTCGACTTCCCGGCCCCGTTCTCGCCGAGCACCACCGCCAATTGGCCCGGCGCGCACGAGAGGTCCGCGGCCTCGAGGACCACGCGGGCCCCGAGCCGTTTGCGCACTCCCACCATTTCGAGCAGCACGTCGCGTCCCTCCGCGCGGGCCGGGCCCGCCGATCGCACATGTCCCACGAGCCAGACGAGCGAGACCGCGGCGAGCCACGCCGCGGGGGCGCCGGGGCCGAGCGCGGCCAGCGAGGCGAGCGCGGCGACCAGCGCGGCGAACAGCGCGAGCACCAGCCGCCCCGGCCCGCGCGTCCCGAACGCCTCGGCCCACCGGGCGGCCAGCGCCGCGCCTGCGGTCAGCGCCGCGCCGGCGGCGGTCGTAGCGACGATCGGCATCCATGACCCGAAGGACAGGTCGCTCCGGGCCGCCACGAGCGCCCCCGCGAGCGCCCCGAGGCCGGCGCCGATGGTCCCCGCGGCGAGCCCGAGCGCGGCGAGCCCGAGGCGCGGCGAGCCGCCCGCGGCCGCGAGCAACCACGCCGCGCGGCGCTCGGCCGCGAGCATCGGCCCCGCGATCGCCGAGCCGGCCGCGAGCGCCGCCGGGGCGAGGAAGCCGACCGCGTAGCTGGCCAGCGCCGCGCCGTCGTCGATCGCGTTGTTGCGGGCGGCCAGCAGCGCCGCGGCCGCGGCCACCGCGACGAGCATCGCCCCGCGGATCAGCGTGGCCGCGTGGCCGCGCGTGAGGCCCACGAGCTGCGCGAGCGCGAGGGCGATCGGCGCGGGCCCGGCGATCTTGCCGCCCGGCGACCCCGCGGGGCGAGCGGGCGCGGCGAGCCACGCGGCCCGCAGCAGCACCAGCGCGATCGGCCATGTCCCAAAGGCCAGGAGCCACGGCGGCGCGAGCACCAGGCCGACGAAGATCGCCGCGACGAGCGCGAGCCCGGGGGCGCCCGGCGGCCGGGCCAGGACGGCGGCGTGGCCCGCGAGCGCGCCGCCGAGCGCGGCCAGCCCGTGCGTCGCCCCGCCGCCCGCGGCCCACAGCGCGACCCACGGCGACTCTGCCAGCAGCGACATCGCCAGCGCGATCGCCAGGTGCCACCACCGCGGCGCCGGCAGGGAGCGCAGCCACAGGCTCGACCCGGTCTGCCACACCGCGGCGAGCGTCGGCGTCAGCAGCACCAGCCACAGGCCCCACAGCAGCGCGCGGGTGGCCGGCGACGCCGCGGCGCCGTCGACGACGGTCGCGGGTTCGAGCCCGTTGCCGCCGAACAGGAGCCCGCCGATCACCATGAGGCCTGCGAACACCGGCAGCGCCCGGCGCAGCGCCGCCTCGCCGGAGGTCCGCGCGAGGGCTCGCGCCAGCGCGGCGGCGGGGTGCACGGCGAAGGGATCGCAGGCGGGGGCCCGGCTGTCAACGCCGCTGTCAGTTCGGCCCTCGACCTGTCTCTCGGGTCAGGGTCGCCCGCGTCCGCCGTGAAAACAGCGTCCACGCCGCGACAACTCGGGCTGGGCCACCAACCACGGTTGGGGCCTGCCCCCCACGCGTGGTTGGGGGGTCGATGAAAATTGGGGACGAACCGGCAGTGTTTGATAGCATCACCGGGCTGGCCCGCTCCTTGCTCTCCGAGCCGACGCCCCGTCGCGCGCCATGTCCTTCGACCCGCAAAGATCGGCCCGCCCCCTCGCCCGCGAGAGCCTCGGCGCGATCGCGGTGCTGCTGTTCAGCGCGCCCGCGCTGCTGTTCGGCGTGTTCCTGACGCACCTCAAGCTGCGCGCCGAGCACCGCTGCGACGGCCTGCTGCAGAACGTGTGCGGCTCCGGCTGCAGCGCCGCGCTCGGCGACGCGTGGTCGACCGTGTTCGGCGTGCCGCTATCCGTCTACGCGACCGCCTTCTATGCGGTGATGCTGGTCAACGCGGTGTTCGTCGGCGTGTGGCCGCAGACCTTCGCCGCGCCGGCGCGCTTCCCGTGGCTGGTGTTCGGCGTGCTCGGCGTGCTCGTCGCGGCGCTCCTGGGCCTCCACCTCACGATCGACCTCGGGACGTGGTGCGAGCTGTGCGCGCTGCTGTACCTCGCCAACCTCGGCGTCCTGCTGGGCGCGTGGCTGAACAGCCCGGAGGGCCTCGCGCGCGGCCTGTCTCGCGGTCCGCGGCGGATCGAGCTGGTGGGCGCGACGATCCTCGCGGTGTCGGCGGCGCTGTTCGTCGCGCTCGTGCTCGTGCAGCGCCGCCTCTACGACGAGGCGGTCGCCGAGGCCGCGCGCAGCCGGGCGCAGTTCACGAGCCTCACCTGCTCCGAGGAGCAGATCCGCGCGCTGCCGCCGACCACGCTGCGGCTCGCCAGCACGGGCGACCCGGAGGTCGTGGCCGCGGTCTTCATCGACCTCGCGTGCCCGCACTGCCGCGAAGAGGTCGGGTTCTGGCGCGACTACCAGGCCGCGCGCGCCGACTTCCTGCAGGTCGAGTTTTTCCACTTCTCCGCCGACCCCGCGTGCGGCCCGCTCGACAGCCCGTCGCTGCAGAGGAACCAGTCGTGCAACGCCGCGCTCGCGCTCGAGTGCCTGAACGAGCTCGCGCCCGGCCGCGAGCTCGAGAACCTCGAGCGCCTGCTCGCGCTGCAGGACGGCCCCGAGCCGTTCTTCGCGCTCGAGCGGCTCGCGGGGCTCGAGCAGGAGCTCGGCGCGCCGGGCCTGGTCGCCTGCATGGAGACCGGCGCGCCGCTGGCCCGCGTGCGGCGCCACATCGCGTTCGGCGTGCAGTCGAAGCTGACCGCGCCGCCCTCGACGCTGCTCGTGCCGCACGCCGCCGGCCGCCCGCGCGGGCAAGCGCTCGCGTTCCGCGGCGGCGGCAAGTCCCTCGCCTTCGTCGACAACGCCGTCGCCGAGGCGCGCGCCCGGAGCCAAAGCGATGAGTGATCGAAAGACCTGGCTCTCCATGTTCACCAGCCCGACGGTGGCCGCCCCGCCGCCGATCGGCGTCACCGCGGCCGACCGCGCGGCCGTGCGGCTCGTCTACGCGCTGTTCCTGACGATGACCGCGTTCGTCGCGCTGTCGCTGTACGTCGGCTTCTCGTTCCTCGCCCCGCGGCTGCACGCCGCGCCCGCGGGCCCCCGCGGCTGCCGCGAGGACCTCGCCGGCCAGTGCGGCGAGGGCGAGGTGTGCAGCGACGGCCTGTGCCTACCTGACCCGAAGGCCAGGGACTGCGCCGACGGCGATCCGTGCGGCGAGTGCACCTGCATCTACCCGATGTCGTGCGGCGACGAGCAGGTCTGTCGCGCGCGCCCGACGACCCCGCGCGGCTGCTCGCCGAAGGCCGCCGAGTTCGTCAAGGAGATGCTCGCCTATCAGGTCCAGTGTGTCGCCAGCGCGGGCGGCCAGGAGCTGTCGAACTGCCCGACCACCAACGTCAAGGACTTCCTGCTCTCGCACGAGAAGTTCGACGCGCTGCTGCAGGAGTTCCCGATCGGCCTGATCTTCCTGTTCCCCAACGGCCAGCCGGGCCTCGCCGGCCTCGACGCCGAGGCCCGCCCGGCGGCCTGGCCCGACGAGACGACCCGCCAGTTCTACCGCGCCGCGATCGACGAGCAGGCGCGCGGCCTGCTCGCCGCCCGCCACGTCGTCATCGTCGGCCGCGCCAGCAAGGGCAACACGGCGGCCAGCTTCGCCTACGCGCAGGCGCGCGTCCGCTTCGCCCGCAACGCGCTGCTCGACGCGCTCACCGACAACCCCGTCCAGCGCGGCGAGCTCGCCAAGAAGTTCATCGAGTTCGCGCTGGGCGCCGAGCGCCCGCTCTCGCTCGAGTTCTTCCTGCTCAACCAGCAGCCGGTCGTCTCGTGGAACAACGACTCGCGGCGCGAGCTGTCGCGCGTGCTCGAGGCGCTGCGCGCCAACGCGGCGCCGAACCGCACCGACCGCCGGGGCGCCGAGGAGATGATCAACCGCTCGGTGGCGATCCTGGCGATCCCGCCGGAGTGCACGGACGGACCATGACCTCAGGGACAGGCACCTCGGGACATGTCGGAGAAGGCTGGTCGCCGCGCGCGGTTGCGATCGGCGGCGCCGTGATCGTCGCCGCGTGCGCCGCGCTGTCCGCGTGGGCGCTGGTCGGCCCCGAGCCGCCCGCCGCGCCGCTCCTGGCCGCGGCGCCGCGGGCCCGCAAGTCGTCGACCCCCGCGCCTGCGCCCGCGGTGGCGGCCCCGGAGACCAAGGCGACCGCGCCGGCGCCCGCGCCCGCGGACACCTATCCCAAAGGACAGCTCACGACCCCGCGCGAGGTCCTGCCGCTGCTCGCGCAGCGGTTCCAGTTCACGCGCAAGGACGGCACGCCGGGGTTCGCCCAGCTCCGCAGCGCCCTCGGGTCGGAGCGCGCGGTCACGGTGCTGAACGTGTGGGCGCCGTACTGCGAGCCGTGCAAGCGCGAGTTCCCGTCGTTCCGCCGCCTGCAGGCCGGGTGGGGCGACGACGTGCGGTTCATGCCGATCCAGCTCGGCGAGGGCCAGCCTGGAGCGCTCGCCGCGGTGATGCCCGAGGCGCCGCACCACCTCATCGACTTCGTGCCCGGGGGCGCCGTGCAGCAGACGCTCGCGGAGTTGGGGCTCCTGCCCGACAGGGCCCCGATCCCGATCACGCTGGTGCTCGACTGTCGGCATCAGCTGCGGTGGTTGCAGGCCGAGGAGGTCACGGACATGGCGGCCTTTGATCGCGTGATCGGCGAGCTGCGGCGTGAGCTCGACACCCCCGCGTGCGCCCGCCCGATCGCCGCCGCGGCGACGCCGGGGGCGCCGACCGTGCGGCGCTGCGGCGACGGCCTGTGCGAGCCGCTCGAGCGCGGCGAGGACTGCCTGACGTGCCCGCAAGACTGCGGCTGTCAGAAAGACCAGCTGTGCGCGACCCAGCTGGGGAGCGGCCGATCCGGCCTTGGCCACGTCTGTATGGATGAGTTACAGTGAGCCCCGCCATGCGCCTTTCGCAGATCTCCGGCGTCATCACGAGTGTTTGTATGGTCATCGCGGGCCGCCCCGCCGCGGCGGCGCCGACCCCCGGCGTGGCGACCGCTGGCGTGGCGACCGCGCCCGCCGTCGCCGGCGAGGAGGACGGCGAGGCCAAGCAGCTCTACAACGCCCGCAAGTACCCCGAGGCCGCGGTGGCGTTCGAGCGCCTGTGGACGGCGACCAAGACGTCGAAGTACCTCTTCAACGCGGCGATGGCCCGCGAGCTCGCGGGCCACGAGAGCCACGCGTACCTGCTGCTGCGCCGCTACCTCGCGGCGACCGACCTGCAGCCCGAGGAGGCCGAGCGCGCGCGGGGCCGCGTCGAGGCGCTCCAGCGCCGCGCCGCCGCCGTGCGGATCGTCATCGTCCCCGAGGGCGCGGCGCCGGCGGGCCTCGTGATCACGCTCGAGCGCGTCCCGTCGGGCTCGATCCACGACGCCGGTCGCGTGCCGGTCGAGGTCTCGGGCGAGCTGCTGGCCGCGCTCGCGGTGCCCGAGATCCCTGGCTCTTTCGACATGTACCTCGAGGCAGGTCCGTGGACGATCGCCGCCGCCGCCGAGGGCCGCTCGGCCGCGAAGCAGGAGGTCAAGGTCAGCGGCGGGCAGGCGCAGATCGCCCTGGCGATGCCGCCGCTCGCGCCGCCGCCGGCGATGGTCACGGCGAACTTCGCGCCGCCCGAGGCCGTCGCGGCCGGCGTCGACGTCACGCTCACGCGCGACGGGGACGCGCCGCGCAGCGAGCGAGTGACGGCGCCCGCCGCCGCGTGGGAGCTGACTCCGGGGGCCTACAAGCTGGCGGCGCGGGCAGCCGGCTTCCAGCCGGTCGACGCGGCCTTCAACGTCGAACGCGAGCCGCTCGCGCTCGACGTCCGCTTCGTGCCGGCGGTGCAAGATCCGCCGCCGCTGCCGCCGTCGCGTCGCGGCTGGGTGATCGGTCAGGCGGTCGGCGGTGGCGTGCTCCTGGTCGGCGGCATCGCCCTGCTCGCGGTCGGCAGCGGCAACTGGCGGACGACGCTGACGCGCTACGGCGAGTTCGCCGGCACCAACCGCGACGACTGGTTCGTCGCCAGCGGCAACCTCTTCACCTCGTGGAAGACCTACGCCGCGGGGGCCGGCCTGCTCGGCGCGGGCATCGGGCTCGGGTTCGGCGCCGCCGTCACGCACATCGAGTCGCGCCTCAAGCGCCCGCGGGTGCTCTGGGGCGCCAGCGCAGGGGTCGGCGCGGCGCTGGCGATCGCCGGCGGGATCCTCGAGGGTCGCGGCGGCGCGGGGCTGCAGGCCACACAGCAGGATCACGCGGCCCGCTTCGACGCGCTGACCGACGGCGCGCAGAACGACTACGCCGGCGCGAACCACCGCGGCGGCGCCGGGGCCGCGATGATCGGCCTCGGCGCGGGGCTGGTGCTCGCGGGGATCCTCGGCCTCAATCGCAAGCCTCAGTCCCGGACGGCGGTGCTGCCCAGCGGCGCCGGGATCGTCTGGACCGGCCGGTTCTAGAATCGCGCGTCTTCGCGCACGTCTCACTCGCAGGACACCCATGCTGACTCGAAGCCTGATCGCCATCGCCATCCTCTCGAAGCCCTGGTTGGTCTGTAACCCGCAGCCGGTCCCCGCGGACCCCGCCGACTCGGACTCCGAGGGCTCGTCGACCGGGAGCTCGACCACCGACGTGACGTCGGAGAGCACCGTCACAGGACCCACCAGCACGACCGCGACCACCGACACCATGCCAGTCTGCGGCAACGGCCAGGTCGAGGACGCCGAGGAGTGCGACGACGGCAACCAGGTCGCCGAGGACGCCTGCCTCGCCACCTGCAAGTCCGCCATCTGCGGAGACGACATCGTCTGGTCCGGGATGGAAGAGTGCGACGACGGCGACCAGGACGACACCAACGCCTGCACGGCCGGCTGCAAGAACGCGTTCTGCGGCGACGGCCTGGTCTGGGCCGGGATGGAAGAGTGCGACGACGGCAACATGATCGACGACGACGCCTGCACCAACCAGTGCAAGGGCCCCGTCTGCGGCGACGGCATGAAGGTCGGCAACGAGGAGTGCGACGACGGCAACATGGACGACACCGACGCCTGCGTGGCCTGCAAGAACGCGGCCTGCGGCGACGGGAAGGTCCACGCCGGCGTCGAGGAGTGCGACGACGGCAACACCGACAAGGCCGACGGCTGCAGCGAGATCTGCGCCCACGAGTACTTGATGTTCGTCACAAAGAACGCCATGCCCGCCGACATGGGCGGCGTGGCCGGCGCCGACACCGCCTGCCAGACCGCCGCGGGCATCGGCGGCCTCACCGGGACCTACGTGGCGTGGATCAGCGCCGCGGGAGATGCCGCGTCCGGCGATATTCCGACCGGAAAGCCGTTGATTCGCACCGACGGCATGCCCATCGTCGCCAACGCCTCGGATCTCTACAAGGGCGGCATGACGATGCTCATGAACCCCATCGACCATGATGAGGAAGGGAACGCGGTGACGGGGTACGCGTGGACCGGCACGAGCCAGTCAGGAGTTCCTTCAGGCTCGGACTGCGCCGGCTGGACCACTACCAACCTGGGCGCTACGGTTGGTAGCGTGTCCAGTACGACACTCGAGTGGACCAACATCTTCCCGAATCCGCCAGATCCACTTGCGTGTAGCGCGATGAACCACCTCTACTGCTTCCGGAAGCTCGAGCCGTGACGGTGGAGCTCGCCAGGAGCACGCGCATACAGCGCGCATGTTTCATTAGTCCAGGCCGTAAATTGCCCGGCCAATCCTTCTTTAAGGGGTCTCTCGATGGGTGCGGGTCACCAAGGCTGGTTGGGCTGGCCCAAGGCGGGTGCGTGAGGGCCAAGGCGGGTTGGGCGATGACCATGGAGTGAGACGCGTGCTAAGAATGGGGGGTCGATGGCGAATACCGTGAGGATGAGCAGCGAGCTCGTCGGGCAGGAGCTCGGGGGTCGCTATAAGCTCGAGGGGAAGATCGGCTCCGGGGGGTTCGCCATCGTCTATCGCGCGAAGGACACGCGGATCGGCAAGTACGTCGCGGTCAAGGTGCTCGACCGCGAGAAGGTGCGGAGCGTGCGCGACATCGGCCGCTTCCGCAACGAGGCGGCGATCGCCGCGGCGATCGACGACGACCATATCGTCAAGGTCACCGATTACGGCGAGGAGGAGGGCCGCTTCTATTTCGTGATGGAGTTGCTGCGCGGCCACAGCTTGCGGCAGATGCTCGTCCTCACCGAGCGGTTCTCGTGGCAACGAGCGTGCGCCGTCGGCGTGCAGGTCTGCCACGCGCTCGAGCACGCGCACAGCTATCATATCATTCATCGCGACATCAAGCCGGAGAACATGTTCCTCGAGACGCGCCGCGGCGGCGTCGAGCACGTCAAGCTGCTCGATCTCGGGATCGCCAAGGTCTCGCACGAGGGGGGCTGGGACGGCCTGGCGCAGAACCTGTCGCAGACCGGCGATTTCGTCGGTTCGCCGAGCTACATGTCGCCGGAGCAGGCGAAGGGGCCGCGTCACTGCGATCATCGGGTGGACATCTATGCGCTGGGTGTCGTGCTCTTCGAGCTCGTGACCGGCGACGTGCCGTTCCGCGGCAACACGGCGTGGGAGACCGTGTTGATGCACGTCGAGTGCCCGGTGCCGCCGATGGCGAAGCGGGCGCCCGGCGTCGAGATCCCGGCGGAGTTCGAGGCGATCGTGCTGCGCGCGCTCGCCAAGGATCCGGACAAGCGCTACGCGACGGTCGCGGAGATGGGTGAGGCGCTGCAAGCCCTCCTCGTGGGGGTCGAGGTCCCGCCGCCCGTCGAGAACTCGCAGCTGATGATCATCCCGTCGCCGTCCGCGCTGCCGGCGTCGATGTCCTCGAGCGAGTCGGCGAGGTCCGCCGAGCCCGTGACCCATCGGCTGCCGGACAGGCCTGGTCGTACGCCCGAGGCCGCCTCGGCACCAATGATGGCGCCGGAGCTCGAGTCTCCGCGGAGCTCGGCGGAAGCGCCGGCACCGGCGCGCGCGTCCGCGCCCAGCTCGGCGGAAGCGTCGGCGCCCGCGCGCACGCCAGCAACCGCGTTCGTCTCGGTGGAGGCGCCTGCTCCGGCGCGCGTGCCGGCAAACGAGGTTCTTTCGGCAGAGGCGCAGGTGCCGGCGCGCGTGCCGGCAAACGAGTTTCCTTCGGCGGAGGCGCCGACTTCCGCGCGCACGCCGGCGAGCGGCCTCGCGCGAAGCTCGGCGGTTGCGCCCTCGCCGACAGGCGCCCTTGCGCGAAGCTCGGCGGAGGCGCCGGCTCCCGCGCGTACGCCGGAAAGCGGCCTTGCGCGAAGCTCGGCGGAGGCGCCGGCTCCCGCGCGTAGGCGGGAAAGCGGCCTTGCGCGAAGCTCGGCGGAGGCGCCGGCTCCCGCGCGTACGCCGGCGAGCGCTGTTGGACAAAGCTCGGCGGAGGCGTCCGCTCGTGCGCAGCCTCCGGCGGAAGCGCGTGTACTTGCGGATGAGCGCGCGCACGCACCTGTCGCGGCGTCGGACTCGGTCCATTCGCGGGAGCCGTCTTCCGGCCAGCTGTCGGAGGCAGCGCTCAATCCTTCGCATGCCCGGGACGTCGAGCCGGCGCGGGCGTCGAACGCGATGTCCGCCGAGGGGCAGGCCCGGCATGCCGAGGTAGCCCGGGGGTCGAAGGCGACGTCCGTCGAGCGGCCGACCCCGGACGCTGCGCCTGCGCCGACGCAGGAGACGGCGCCGGCAGCGGTCGGTGCACAGGAGACTCCGGCGGCGGAGCTGGGCGCGCAGGAGGCAGCCGCGACTCCGGCGGTCGCCGCTCCTGTTCACGGGATGATGCCGTTGCCGCTGCGGCTCCGCACCCGATTCTTGCTCGGATATATGATGGTCGCGTCCATGGTGGCGATGTGCTCGATCGGCACCAGCTTGGCGATGACCATCGATCCCGAGTGGATCGACGGGATTCGGCGCGCCCGTGAGATCCGCATGCTCGATCGGGTGCCGCGCGAGGAATTCGTGCCTCCGCGCATCGTCTCCCGGCCGCCGCCTGCGCCCGCGCCGGAGCCGGAGTCGCCGTTCGATCGCCTGCTGCTCGCGCCCGACGATCCGCCCGAGGCGGCGCCGCCGGAGGCGAAGAAGAAGCCGACGCGTCCGGTCGCCCGCCGCGAAGAGGTGGGCGAATTGCTCGAGGTCCCGCGGCGGCAGTCGATGGCCTCGATGGCGCGCAAGGCCTCCGTGGTCGTCAAGGAGGTCTGCAAGATCACGCCGTTCTCGCCGCTCACGGAGGCGCAATACGACGTGGTGTTCCGGGTCAACCCGACGACTGGCGCGATCGAGAAGATCGACATCGTCGGGGAGGCGCCTCCGCTGCGCCAGCCGGACTGCGTGCGGGACCGGGCCCGGGCGATCGTCATCAATTTCGCGGGGGCCTCGGATCTCAAGGCCGAATATCGCCACTCTTACGCGGTCGTACGGTGATGCAGATTGCGATGACTTGGACGCTCTGGGCGGCGCTCGGAGCACCGCCGGCCGAGGACGCGTTCGCCGAGATCCGCGCGCTCGACAGCGCGGCCGCGTTCGAGCTCGAGGCGATCCGCGGGCGCTGTAGCGACGCGGCGGCGCCGGATCCGGAGGCGGCGGCTGCGGCGGAGCGGGCCGCGAACATCCATCGGACCCGCATCGGGCTGGCGCGCGAGCGAGCGGGTGCGACGAGCGAGGATCTGGTCGCGCTGGGGTACCAGGCCGCGGACGCCCATCAGCGGGCCTACGCGTGCGATCCGCGGACGGCGCGGCACCTCGAGGCGGCGCAGGCGTTGCTCTCCGGGCTGCGGGCCGGGCTGACGGACGCGCGCTCGGCCCTCGCCGTCGCGCTCGATCGACGGATCGCCGAGCTCTCCGCCGAGGTCGAAGCGTGGCGGGCGCGCCAGCCGGCGCAGAAGGAGGCGCAGACGACGGTGCGGATCGTCGCGCTGGAGGGGGAGGTCCGACCTGGCCCGAGAGACACGTGGCTCGGACGCCTCTCGCTGCGCGTCGAGGGCGGCGGCGCGTTCGTTCGCGCGGGAGAGCCGCCGACGTACTTCTACCAGCGCGGCGGCGGCGCGAAGATCTCCGCGTTGGCACGATACGCGGTCGGGTCGCGGCATTACCTGCTCTTTGGGGCATATTATGGCTTCTCGCGGGTGAAGGACCTGCGCGGCGTCGGTGAGGAGTGGTGGCACGGCGACATGTCGCTCCACCGCGTCGGGGCCCAGCTCGAGGCGCAGTGGTCTCCGTCCGCGCGCCTGGGCTCGTGGCTGAGCTTGAACCCCGCGCTCGAGGTGGGGCTCGATCAGCAGGTCTACGGGCCGGCGCGGGGCTCCGGGCGCGCGACGGGCTTTCAGGTCGGCGGCGCGCTCGGGGTGTGCATCTGGCACGCCTCGGTGTGTCCGCTGGCGCGCGTCCTCGCCAGCCCGCTCGCGGGCGGGCGGGCGGTGGTGACGGTGCAGGCCGGCGTCTCGCTCGATCTGCTGCGCTGGATCGATCTCGCGGTCACGCGGCGCTCCGGTGCTCGCGGACGCGGCGCGTCGAAGTAGGAAGGGCCGGACCGGCCGCCCGTCCGGGGGAGGCGCTCGAAGGCGCGCGTGGTGATCGTCGTCGATGCCGCCGATCGACCGCGGGGGGGTCGGTACTTCAACCGGCGCCATGACCCAGCCTTCGCTTCCGACCTCCTCCACTTCCCTCTCGCAGCGGCGCGCCCGCGCGGTCGCGTCGCGGTGGGCCGCGGCCGCGCTCGTGCTGACGGTCGCCTCGACCGCGGCCGCCCAGGGCTCCGCGACCTCGAACACTTCGGGACATGTCACGAAGGACATATCGAAGGAGAGCGCCGTCGGGCCGGCGGCCGCGCCGTCGGTCACCGCTCCGCCGGCGCGTCCGTCCGTGGCGCCCGGGCCGGCGCCGGCGCGCTGTCAGGATCGCCGTGATGTGCCATGGATCCGCCGCTGCCGGCCCGAGCGCAACACGTTCGAGCTCGGGGTCTTCGGCGGCGTGTTTGTTCCGGGCGGCAGCGCGCACGAGCTGTTCGACGCGCGGCGCCAGCTCGCCTCGCTGATGGACGGGGACCCGGCGACGCAGTGGTGGAAGCCGTACCGCGCGGTGGCGCCGGAGTTCGGGGCGCGGGCGGCGTGGTTCCCGCTCAGCATGATCGGCGGGGAGATCGAGGGCGGGGCGATGCCCACCCGGATCCTCGTCGACGGGAAGCCGGCCGACCGCGCGATCCTCTTCAACTTCCGCGGGCACGTGATCGGTCAGCTCCCGTTCTGGCGGGTGGCGCCGTTCGTGCTCGTCGGCGGCGGGGCGATCGGCACGACGGGCGCGCTCGGCAACGACATCGATCAATCGGCGCACTTCGGCGGCGGGGTGAAGGTGTTCCTCAATCATCGCACGCTGATCCGGCTGGATGTCCGCGACGTGGTCGCGGCGCGGCGCAAGGTCGACGCGGGCGCGGTGAGCTACCCGGAGGTGCTGATCGGCGTATCGGCGGTGCTCGGTCGCAAGGCGCCGACGCGCGCCCCCGAGAAGGACAGCGACGGCGACGGGTTCCTCGACCGCAGCGACGCGTGCCCGTACGAGCCGGGGATCGCGCCGGACGGGTGCCCCGAACGTGACCGCGACGGGGACGGGTTCATGGACAGCCGCGACGCGTGCCCCGATGTGCCGGGGATCGCGCCGGACGGCTGCCCGGAGCGGGACCGGGACGGGGATGGCTTCTTGGACAGCCGGGACGCGTGCCCCGACGTGCCGGGGGTCGCGCCGGACGGCTGCCCGATCCCCGACACCGACGGGGACGGGTTCCTCGACAACATAGATCAGTGCATTCACGAGCCGGAGTCGCGCAACGGCTACCGCGACGAGGACGGGTGCCCCGACAAGATCCCGGACACGGTGCCGCTGGGCGTCGTCCGCGGGATCTACTTCGACCTCGACAAGGACACGATCAAGCCGCGCTCGCGGCCGGTGCTCGACCGCGCGGTCGAGATCTTCAAGGTCCACGAGAGCATCCGCTTCGAGATCTCCGGTCACACGGACAGCACGGGCGGCCTCGAGTACAACCGCGACCTGTCGCGCCGGCGCGCGGAGGCGGTCCGTCGCTACCTGGTCGAGCGCGGGATCGACGGCTCGCGGGTCACGACGCGCGGGGCCGGGCCGGACGAGCCGATCGACACCAATCGCACGGCCGCTGGTCGCGCGAAGAACCGCCGGATCGAGTTCACGATCCTGGTCCAGTGATTCGCGCGCGGGCGCACGCGGCTCGCGTCCGCCCGCCGCGGGGCCGTCCTCGCGGCCGGACCCGCCGGTATAGTGGCGGCCCGGAGGGACGAGGATGGTGCCAGGCGATCTGCTGACGATCGACATCCGCGTCGACCGTGGCCCGGACGATGGGCACGCGGTCGAGCTGTGGCTCGGGGCGCGCAAGTTCGCGGCCGGGCCGCTCGGGCCGGAAGCCCTGTCTGTTAAGACAGGTGAACCCGACGCTGCGGCTCGGCTGGTGATGGCGTTGCTCGCGGATCCGGCCGTGCGCGGGGCGTGGGGCGTCGCCGCCGAGCTCCACCCGCGCCGCCGGGTCCGACTGCGGCTCGACGGCGCGGCCGACGAGCTGCGTGCGCTGCCGTGGGCCGCGCTCGACGTGGGATCGAGCGAGGTCGCGTGGGAGGTGTCGGGCGCGCTCGATCGTGGGTCGGGTGTCTCGGAGGACAGGTCGAAGACAGCGGTGGGTGTGGCGTCAGAAGGTGTCTCGGAGGACAGGTCGATGACACCGCAAGGGCCGTGGGCGCCGCTCGGGGCGGACTGCCGGCAGATGCGCGTCAGGCGAGAGGCCGGGGGCAACCTCGCCGTGTTTGCGGCGCGGCGGGACGGGAGCCTGTGGCAGCGCACGGCCTTGCAGGGTGGGGGATGGGACGAGTGGGTGCGGATCCCCGGGGAGGTCGAGGCGTTCGAATTGGCGATGGACGCCCGCGGGAGGCTGTGGGTGTTCGCGGTCGATCGCAGGGGCGGGTGCTGGGCGGCCGCTCAGGACGCGCCCTATGGTCAATGGGGCAAGTCGCGGCGGCTCGGGGTGGCGGGGACGCAGGTGGTCGCGGTGAGTCGGCCCGACGGGCGGATCGTCGCGTGCGCGCTCGACCGGGAGGACATCCACGTCGGCCAGCAGACGGCGCCCGGGGGCAGCTTCGGCGCGTGGGAGCGGCTCGACGGCGACTGCGTGCGGATCGTCGCGGCGCGCAACGGGTTCGGCCAACCAGTGCTGTTCCGCGTGACCGAGGAGCCCGCGATCCACGCGACGATCCAGCGCGCGCTCGGGGGCGCGTGGGACGAGTGGTCCGAGGTCGCCGCGCGCGCGACCGATCTGTCGGTGGAGCTCGGGCCGGACGGTCGCATGCACCTCGCGTGCGTCGATGTCGAGGGTCGAGGGCGATACACCCGCGAATCGGCGCCCGGGCTCGGGTGGGGTGAATGGGAGGAGCTCGGCGGGACATGGCGGCACGTGGTCGGGTTCTTCCGCAGCGCGGGGCCCTACGAGCTCCACGCGATCGGCGGCGACGGGGCGGTGTGGCGCTGCCTTCGGAGCCGCGGCGCGTGGGAGCCGTGGGTCTGCGTCGGAGGCGCGGGCTACGTGCAGCTCGAGGCGTTCGAGGACGCGGGCGGGGAGCTGCAGCTGTTCGCGCTGACCGCGGACGGACGGATCGATCACCTCGCGCCGTCGGGGGCCCGCGACGGCTGAGCGCAGGGACGCGACGAACGGCGTTGAGACGCCGATCGATGCGTGTGTGCGAGCGGACCTTGCGCGCGGTCGCGCGCCCGGGTACCGCTGCGGGGCATGAAGCGATTCAGCACGAAGACGACGATCCAGGCGGCACCCGAGCGAGTGTGGGCGCTCCTCACGGACGCGCCCGCGTTCCCGCGGTGGAACCCGACGGTCGAGCGGATCGAGGGGACGATCGCGGCCGGCGAGAAGATCACGGTCCACACGACCTTCAGCAAGGGGCGGGCGTTCCCGGTGAAGGTGGCGGAGTTCGAGCCGGGCAAGCGGATGGTGTGGTCGGGCGGGATGCCGCTCGGGTTGTTCAAGGGGGTGCGCACGTACACGCTGTCGCCGGTGGGCGGAGGGTCGGTCGAGTTCTCGATGGAGGAGGTGTTCAGCGGGCTGCTGTCGCCGCTGATCGAGCGGACGATCCCGGACATGCAGCCGTACTTCGAGCAATTCGCCGCGGGGCTCAAGCAGGCCGCCGAGGCGTGACGGCGCGAATGAGGGCAGCGCGCGTCCTCAGCGGATTCGTGCGCCGAGGAACTCGCGGGCGCGCAGGTGCGACGCCGGGGCGCCCGCGTCGGTGAACACGAAGGTGAGGCGGTGGGCGCCGGCGCGGAAGCGGTGGTCGCCGACGTGGCTCAGCGAGCCGGCGAGCCCGAGCGCTGGCGCGTCGATCGTGAGGCCGTGGTCGGTCGATTCGACGCGGATCGCGGCGGTGGGCTCGGCGAGGACGTAGGTGCCGGCGTAGCGCGTACCCGGGGCAGGCGGGTCGGGGCGCGCGGGCGCGACGCCGAGCAGGTCGGCGAGGCCGGCGACGGCGGTCGCCTGCAGGTGGTCGCCGCCGTTGTTGAGGATCGCGAGGACGAAGCCGCGATCGGGCGCGAGGTAGAGGTCGGCCGCGAAGTCGCCGGTGTCGCCCGCGTGCGCGAGGAGTCGGACGTCGCCGGTGACGGGCGCGGTGCGCAGGCCGAGGCCGTAGCGCTCGCCTGGTCGCTCGTGGGTGGGGACGTCCGGCGCGACGAGGGCGGCGATCGCGTCGGCCGACAGCGGGGAGCGGACCGGGTCGACGAGCGCGAGCGCGGCGCGGGCGAGGTCGGCGGCCGAGGCGAACGCGCCGCCGGCGGGGATCGTCCAGCGGGCGCCTCCGGCGCCGAGCGCGAGGTCCTCGGCGACGTCGAGCTCGCGCGCCGCGTCGCCGCGCCCGAGGTGGCCGCAGGAGACACCTGTCCGAAGGGCCATGTCGAGGTCGACGGTGGCGCGCGCGAGGTCGAGCGGGGCGAGCAGCCGCTCGGCGAGCAGCGACGCGAAGGGGGCGTCGGTGCGGCGCTCGAGGGCGAGGCCGGCGACCGCGTAGCCGGCGCTCGAGTAGCTCCACAGCGCGCCCGGGTTGCTGCGCAGCGGCGCGGCGGCGAGGCGGAGCGGCCAGTCGTCGTCGCCCCCGAGATCGGCGGGAGACGGATCGGCGAGGCCCGCGGTGTGGTCGAGCAATTGCCGCAGCGTGATCGCGGCGGCGCGCGGGTCGCCGCCCGCGAGCTCGGGGACGAGCGGCGCGATGGGATCGTCGAGCGCGATCAGGCCGTCGTCGGCGAGCGTCAGCGCGAGCGCGGCGGTCCACAGCTTGGTGATCGAGCCGAGGCGGAAGCGGGTGTCGGGGTCGACGGGCGGGCCGTCGCGGCACGCGTCGCCCGCCGTGGCGACGAAGCGCAGCTCGCCGCGTTCGCCGACTGCCAGCGCCGCGCCGGTGCCGGCGAGGCGGGCGTGCTCGGCGCAGAAGGCCCGCACGAGCCCGCGGTAGCGCTCGGGGGCGTGGTCGTTGCGCGCGAGGCAGGCGTCGCGTCGCGCGTCGAGGGCGTGCGCGGGGGCTCCGAGGTCGCTCGCGGCGGCGGTCGGTGCGGGGAGCAGCGCGAGCGCGGCGGAGAGCGCGGTGGCCGTGCGCGAGAGGCTGTGCGGCAGGAGATGTCGTGAAAGACAGGTTTCAAGAGACAGATGGGCGGACGGGGCGCGGCGGCCGGAGGCTGGGTTCGCGCGGTCGGCTGGCTCAGGGGACAGGTTCGTGGGGGTGGGCTGGGCGCGGCGTCAGCGATCCTGAGCCGCCGGCCTGTCAGGGGGGCGGTCGCGGAGGCTCTTCCTGCAACGATCGACGCCCCGGGCTACCGTCCTCGAACTCCGGCCCCCCCTTCCCGACTCCCCGACTCCTCGACTCCCCGACTCGTCCACCGCGGCACCCGCCGCCCGGTCAGGTGCGGCACGGTCGTCAGCAGCAGGCCGGCGGCGGCGAGGAGGCCGACCGCGGCGCAGACCGCCCACGGCAGGACCGGGTGGCCGAGCCGGGTGCCGACGTCGTAGAGGGTGCCGCCGGCGATGCTGCCGAGGCCGCCGCCGAAGGCGACCGAGAGCGCGGCAACCCCGAAGTACGAGCCGAGCGCCGCCGGGTTGGCGAGGCCCGCCGTCACCGTCTGCTCGTTCGGGCGGGCGAGCACCGTGCCGAGCGAGAAGAGGAAGGTCGTCGCCAGCAGCATCGGGGTGCCGGTGCTGAGGCCGATCCCGAGCAGGCCGAGCGCGGTCAGGGCGAAGCCGAGCACCAGCGCCTCGATCGGCGGCAGGTGGCGGCCGACCGCCCGCGGCACCGGGTAGGCGAGCAGGACGGTGACGAGCGAG
>WBZU01001253.1_pt1 | contig 19487 bp, 18 predicted proteins | sample 5204311 | NCBI WGS metagenome assembly WBZU01 (sample SAMN12344359, study PRJNA552823) | activated sludge metagenome | biome: Activated sludge suspended growth; feature: Nitrification reactor; material: Wastewater; isolation source: activated sludge from nitrification reactor of wastewater... | reverse complement strand
CACTGACTAACTGATTAGTCAGCCTAAGGCTAGGAGGTTCCACGTGTCCTGTCAAGATAAGCCGCACGATTCAAACAGTAGGAACTCAAAGCCGGACGCCCGTGCGCGGGGTGGCGCAAGCCACCCGCGCAGGGGAGCCGCGCCAGCGGCCACACCTAAACTTGACAGGAGAACATTTCTCGGCGAACACACTTGGCCTCACATCACACTACCTCCCGCAGGGAATGTCTGGTCAATCAGGATTCATGATTTCGGAAAACAATGGGTCGAAATGTCTTGGGGAAGCTCGTGAGTTTGAAGAACACCGGTACTTTTCCTCGTTAGGCGTGAAGGTGCATACGGAAAAACATGAGTTTGTGCTAGACCGAAGAGCAAATGACGTGGAAAGAAAAATGTACAGCCTCATACGACAGGAGGCGTTACGTCGCGTCGGCGTCTGCTGCCGACTCACGGAATGGATGGGTGGATCGGGCACCTATGGATGGATGGCTTGGGTTCGAAGTTGCTTCCGTGCGGTGGAACATCGGACCGTTGCAACCAGTACAGAATAGTCCGAGCCAATAAGGCTATGGCTATTCCTCTGTCTTGTTTTTGGCATAAGACGCAACCTTCCTCCTCAAAAAGTCACCTAGTTCATGGCATTCCCTCTTCTTGAGAGATCTGCGTCCGGCCACATGGTTGGTTGATACAAACCATGTCCTGCCTTTCTGGCCATACGTTACATCTCCCCAGCTTTCGGTCAACCTCGTTCCGGCAATCTTATACCAGTCCTCCTCAAACCCCTTGCCATAGAAAAGGACAACCATCGGGCCACCAGCGGGGGACTTGCATCGGCGATTCAGAAGATTTTGTATCTTACGAATCCGCTTGGGACGTACCATGCGCTCATAGGTTTCACGTTCCTTTAAGAACGATAGACGTGGATATTGCCTCGCCCATTTCTTCCTATAGATTCGTGGCCAATTAGCAGGTCTCGTAGATGGAGATGGCAAAGGCAAGAGTTCTAGTAGGCAATTTTTTCCATGTCGCGTGCCCAATTGCTGCTTCTGAAACTTCTTAATATCTATGCGTTCCTTGGGATATGGCTCTCCTTGAAGGCCTTTCAGAAAACAAATGAGCTTCGACCAAGTGCGGGGAAGTGTGGGTTCCCCGTCTTTGCAATACTGAATCCCTCCGATGCTTTGGTGATACGTTTTCAAGTCTTGAAAAGGTTTAGATCCCCACTTCGATATCCGTCTCTCGATGTTTTTGCCGTCACCGTCACAGTGTTGTTCCATCCCAATAATCCAACAGTCGGCGTTCACATTCCCATAACCATACGACGTCCGAATATACCGTTCAATTTCCTTACACGTTACGGGTGCCATCAGATCCTCCTTACTGCTGCCCTACTAGTCGTCATATGCCAAGTGTAGCACTCAGCTTCGGCTAGGAATCGGATTTGGAGAGCGTGGAGTCTCCCAACTCTGCATTGATCGGAGCGCAGAAGTGCATTCAGTCGGGACTTGGATCACAACGTGCTCAGTTATCTCACAGAAGGCGACTGGATTGGCATAGTGCTGAACAACTCACAGTGCCACCGCGATAGCATATAGCGCTTGATTAAGTTTCCTGTTCGATTGAGGGGGATGAGAGATAGTTCCTTTCGAGGTACTCCGTAGCATCGCCATGCTGAAGACCTTTCACCCTCATCACGAAGTGGATGATATCTCCGTTTCGCTTACACCCAAAGCAGTAGAACTCGCGATGTTTTTGCGAAATGATAAACAGTGGCGTGCTCTCTGGATCTGCTTGGGATGAAATAGCACAAAGAGGACATTGCCCCACGAATAATTCACCTTGCTTCGACAGCTTCACATACCGCCTTGCTATCCGCACAATGTCCACGTTCGTACGAATCAGCCGAACTCTTCCCTGCCAGCGTGTGAGTACATCTGGCTGTTCGGATAGGTCTTGAGTGAGATCTGTCATGCCGCCTCTTTATACTAAGTGCCACAAGAGAAATAGGTGAATCATATCATTTGGAACGCCATAGAGACACATGCGGAGGGCTAAAGATGGTTAGCGTCTAACGTACCGTTCACAGGTTTTTGATTCAGGATCTTTCAGGATTTTGACAAACCACACCTCGCGGTGAAGGGCTTCCAGGATGTGCGTCTCGCGGCGTTGCTGGTATACGATCGTGGGAAACGGTCAGGGGCAGGTGAATGTGAGAGGGCCCCGGCCAGGAAGTTCATCGGTGAAACTTGCCCGCTACCTGTCGAAATACATCAGCAAGGATTTCGACAACATGCCGCGTGAGTTTGAGGAACACCGATACTTTTGTTCCTTAGGGGTCAAGGTGCCGACGGAAAAACATGAGTTCGTGCTTGACCGAAGGGCAACGGACGTTGAAAGAAAAATGTACAGCCTTATACGACACGAGGCCTTGCGTCGCGTCGGCGTCTGCTGCCGTCCTACGGAATGGATGGATGGATCGGGCACATACGGTTGGATGGCCGGGTTTAAAGATCTTGCAGTGCGATTTCTCACGGCTAGGCCTGAGGCAGTGCCTTTCGGTTCTAGCCCATGACGTTCTGACAACGGATCGATAGCTCAGGAGTTGGGGCCACCGCATTTTTGCTGTTTAAGTAGCGTTCGTAAGTAATGTATGATGCGTCCGCTTCTTATCAGGCGTTATCGCTACTAGTTAGATATTGTTGGATGGCTATATCCACCCAGAACTCATTGTTCGTCCTTAAGCGTTCGCTTATCTCGCACAAAAATGATTACCTCTATTGATGTAGAGAACGTAAGACTGTTCGCTGGTAAAGGGTGGCATTTTCCACTCTGCCCTATAACAGTACTTTGCGGAACTAACAGCTCAGGTAAGTCGACTCTACTTAAGATCTTATTGCTCTTAAAGCAGAGCATTGTTGTGCAGGACACACCGGATGTGTCGCAGGGAAGGCTCAAATTCTACTCGAATCAAATCGATCTAGGAAGCTACCACTCTTTCGTAACGAACAATGAAAGAAATCGGGAGATCGTTTTGACGATAACTATTGTGGATGTTACTGCTGCCTCTCTTGTGAACTCGCTTCGTTCTCTTAGTGGAAAAGAACCAGTGAGCATGACAAAAGAGCAAGAGACAAGCGCATTACCATACTCTTTGAAATGTTCATTCACATTTGGCCTAAAGAAAAAAGCAAGAGCAGGAGGTGTCCCCACCTCCGCGGCAAATGAAGAGCTTTCACAGAGCAGAAATCATGACGCGATTTATACGAACCAAAGCTTCCTTAAGACTGCAACCTTCGACATGTCATATCAGAATGAAGTTCTTTTCTCGTGGCAGGTAGTCTCTTCGATAGCTGCAGCAGGGGCAGAGAGCAACACTGAGCGATACGAGTTGATCCTTCCTCGCAATTACATGGATCAAGTGTTTAAGGGCACGGGCATCGGTCTATTTGGGATGGAAACAACATCGAGAAAAGAAATTTCTGACTTCACTAGATATGAAACCACCTTGAGAGGGATTCTTCCTCATATTTTGCGAGCTAAATGGATAGATAATACAAAGTCTAAGGACACTTCTAAGACAAAAGGGTCTGTCCTTAAGCAACGCTTTTCAGATTGGCCCATGCCACCTCTTTTGGACAGCCTTCTATCAGACCTCCACAGGACCCTTGCAAAAATCCACTATGTCGGACCCTTTCGAGCACCGGCAAAGAGATATTACATAGCGCACGTTGACGCTAGTCCAGACTTGGATTCTGCCGGTGAGTTTTTGCCGTACATTCTACAGCAACGTGGAGATGCTAACGTTTTGGGAGTCCTACTTAACAAGTCTGACTCATCGGAAAAGGAAACACTAGTACAGGCATTAAATTATTGGGTTCATTATTTAAGGACAGGGGAAAAGATAGAGTCATCCAGCGCAACAGACGAAGTCGAGTTGGTCACGAGCAAGGATGTTCTTGTTGAGCTGATGGTGCGGACCCCTTCCGGCGAGAATTCTTATGCGCTTTCTGACTCCGGGTTCGGATATTCACAGGTACTTCCTATACTAGTCAGAGGATTATTGGCTGAACGTGGAAGCATTTTAATAGTGGAGCAACCCGAGTTACATCTTAACCCTGCACTTCAGGTAAGACTCGCTGACTTTTTTGTCCACATGATGCGCACGGGAAAGCAAGTTCTAATAGAAACTCATAGTGAGCATCTAGTGAATGCTATTAGGATATTGGTTGCGGAAGATGAGACGCAGCAGATATCGAATAATGCAGGTGTACTTTTTATGGACGTGGAGTCTGGTCTGCCTAGCATCAAACAGCTCGATATCCTTCCCGATGGGACAATTCCTGACTGGCCTCATTCCTTTTTTGGAGAGGCAATCTCTCTGAGTTCGCGCCTTCTACGCGCCCAGGGACGTTTCCGAAATAAAAAGCCCCGCCTAGATTGAAATGACTCCCCTTCTCTGTCTTTCTCCAGTCATGCTTGATCAAAGCTTCCCGCGAGATGATGATCAACTGAGTACCGCTGCCCTTGCTTTGGGCAATATTTTAGGAGCTGTTGCGAATGGTGATGCTCGTCTTATTTTGACCGCAACGCTGCGTCAATTTGTTGAAGAGGAGATTGATTGGAGCTCGCCGAAAACTCAGGGTGTTCTCCGAGAAATATATAGAACTTTCAATCAACTATTTCTGACTACGCCTCAGGAGTTGCTGCAATTAGATCTTTCGGAAGTCAGCGGGCACGAACCACATCCTTCGCCATTAGGGACAGACCCTACCGAGGGGTTGATCGTATTTTGGCGTGACGAGGTTGGTAGACTCCTAGTCTTGCATGATAAGTGTGCCAGCAATAACAGATTTTTTATTGGCATTGCGTGCGAAAAGGCTTTTTCTGGTGGGGAACCTAATTCCTATCTCAATCCGTCTGGTGCGAGAGCATTCCCGCTTGTCGGCCCATCCCAGTTAATCAACCTTGAGGATGGTTATGAGTGGATTCTGCCAGCCAATGCCCATCAAATAATCATTGCTTTTGATGATGTGAAGCGAAATTACCGGGCCATAGGCGGAGTTCGTTTTGAGCCTCCTAGTAGTGGTGGTTCGCATTACAAAGTACATTTTAATGGCTGTCGCTCATGGCCTTGTGACTACAACTGGGGCCGTCATATTGATGACAAGATGTTAGATGAGTTGAAAACCCATTGTAGCCTGCCGTTGAATGTAATTAAGTATGCCCTTCGTCATGGGACTCTTCCAGAAAGGAGAATCCGCCTGCCTATCTAAAGGCATTTCTAACATTATCCCTTCTCTTTCCTACTCTTTGTTTGAAGCATTTATTGAGTCCAAGGGATTTCGTCGTTCTCTCCATTTTTTTCCGCCGCTCATAGAGATAATTCTAGACACACTCCCCCGCCCTGCGCGGTGCCCTCCCCGACTATGCCCAAGTCCCCGCTACGCTGGCCTACTACAGCGGCATGAGAATGGGAGAGGTGTACTCTCTCCAATGGAGGCAGATTAACTGGACGGAGGGGAAAATTTTTCTCAAGGCCCAGGACACCAAGACGAACACCCCACGGGTTCTCTATTTGACCGGGGACCTCTATCGAGTGTTATTGGCCTGGAAAACCCGTTGCGACAAGAAGTGGCCGGCCTGTCAGTGGATCTGCCATCGAGGCGGCATTCGCCTGCAGAGCTTCAAACGCTCCTGGTGGGAAGCCTGTGAAGCCGTAGGATTAGGACACAGGGTGAAGGATGAGAAGAAGGGACGGCCCGTGTGGGATGGGAAGAGACCTCACGATTTCCGGCGTACAGCGGTGCGAAACATGATCCGGGCCGGAGTGCCGGAAAAGATCGCCATGGCCATTTCTGGCCACAAAACCAGAAGTGTCTTTGACCGGTACAACATCGTGAACGAACGGGACCTCGAACAGGCTGCACGATCCCTTACGGCCTACTTCGAAAAGCAGACGGTTACACTTGCGGTTACACTGGCAGAATTGAGGGGTGAGAGCAGCGGTGTCGCAAACCGCCAACAGGTTGAAACGTCAGGGAATTTTCTGGAGCCGGCGAGTGGAATCGAACCACCGACCTGCGGTTTACGAAACCGCTGCTCTGCCAACTGAGCTACGCCGGCCAGGCGGGTGAGGCGCAATATTACTCAGACGGTGAAACACCTGTCAATGAGTGGGATACTTCGCCGGGTTTGTGGTCTGTATAAATTGAGGGTGAGTTTTCAGCTCTTCGAACATGATCTGCGCCTTTACCTCTTCCCCTTCCGGTGTCAGATGGCAATTGTCTTGAAACCAGTCGTCTTGGAATCGATCCTGAGCGGGAATAACGAAGGGCACCTGGTGTCGACGCCCGGCTCGCGCCAGAACCTCGTAATTTTTCTCGAGCCCGAGTATCAACGCGTCCTCATACCCTTTGAAGGCTACCGCATTCTTGCTGAGGAATGGTTTCCTCGCTTGCAGGAATCCAAACAGCACCACGTCTGCTCCTGAACTTTTGCTCAGGGTGATCAGAGAATCGATGTTTCGCTCGAGCCCGATCGGGGCTTGTTGCCGGACCCGTTCGAGTGCGACCTGCGGATCCACTTCCCAAAACGGTTCCGTCACCACGACTGATCCGACCGGCTCGAGCCATCTCGCGTACAGATATCTGACAATATGGCTATTGGCCAGTAGGCGCTTTTCTCCCGGTCTCGGCTGACTCCCGCTGCCGGCACTTCTGAAATGCGTATACTCCGGGTCGTAATGGTCAAAAAATAACGGCAGGACATCGTTCCCGCCCCCATGGTAAATCACGATATCGGGCTGCAGAAACCGATGTCGGAAGACGTAGCCGGCTAAGGCCTCCGCACTCGTGCCGTAGTTGATTCCGGCGTTGATCACCTGAATTCGTTTGTTCGAAATCGTTTGGAGTTTGGCTTCCAGCCTGGCAACCCACGTGTCGGCTGGATTCTTGACGTACGGCCACATAAACGTGGTGGAACCGCCTAAGACGAGAATGCGAATCGTATCGGCCGGTTTCTCCGTCGTAAATTCTGCATTGTGATACCCAAGTGAATTCGTTTGCGGATATCCGTCGACGGTCATATTGGGGGCATGAACATAGAGCAGGTATGGATGCGGCGAGATCGATGCTGTCTCCGCCTCTTTGATTCCTGAACGGACCTCTGTCGTCCGGCCTAAATACAGATCGACGATCCGCTTTCCGTTGGCCAGTCGCGCACGATTATAGAGATAGCCCGCAGCCATTTCCAATACCGCAACCGACAGGCCCAGGCTGATGAGAACCAGCACTGTGATGATCAGGAGATTGGCAAGTCTTCATGTTCGCATTATCTGCCTAGACCATCATGAAGAGGAAGGAGAGTGCCGGTTCGAAGCGTGAATCGATCCGTTCACCACAGTCTACCGGTCTCGGCACGCCAGACCTATCTTCAGGGCGACGTCGTGAGACGGAGCTGTCTGAGCGGAGACGCTCCAGCGGCGTCCGGAACGCAGAGGGGCTGTTGTGTATCTCCCAACGCCGACCGTCCAATGGATGTCACGTGTTTTTTGACGTAGGCGCAGAGTTCGCCGGTGAGCACCGAGCCGTTTTTATCCAGATCGGCGGCGCCGCGAAGGCCTTTGAGAAGGAAATAGGTAAAGAGGCCATGTTGACCTGGTTGATAGGCTTGCGCTTCCTGCAGGGTAGAGTTCCCCACCATCAGCATCACCCGCTCCTGCTCGCCGTTGGAATCCTGCGAGACCCACCGAGGGGCGGCCACGCGAGCGGGATCCGAACCGGACGATGGTTCCAGGGACAAGTCCAACATCACGACCGCTTGTTTGACCGGCGCATTCGCGAGCGCCCGCTGCAGCCGGGCCAGGGAAAAGGCGCGAGTCGATCCGGATACCGTCGCATCATACGGCAGCAGGGAGACCGCTCCCGTGTCATGATCCACAATGGCTCGGCCGGCGACATACACGTAGGCCGTGGTGTGCGGTCCTCCCTGCTTCGGTAACCATTGTTCGAATACCTCGATCCAATCGTCTTTCAGCCCCTTTGCGTCAAGCGCGACCTTGACCTTCTGGGCTGGAATCCCCATCACGGAGGTGAAGTACCCGCTCATGACTTCCGCATCGTGAGCGGCCAGGTTCATCGTCGGCATGGCTGGATCTCGAAACGCTCCCACACCGATCGCAATGGCTACCGCATGCGGCTGCGCCGGTTTGCTCTTTTTGCCGGGAAGTTGGTCGACATCGACCGACACGACTTCGGTGGCATCGGTCATATCCGGTTTGATGGCGACGAAAAATTTCTTGGGTGATGGAAGCACCACGTTTGTTGCGGCTTGCAGGGCGCAGATCAACTCCGCCTGTTCTGCTTCCGACACCTTGCCGACCGTGCCATCTACCGTCACCCGCCGGATTTCCCCCGGTTTCAATACGCCGACAGAGACGGGCGTTTTCACTGATGCCACAATGGCTGGATGTCCGCTGAGCGCCACTGCAACGGCATCGGCCACTGTCGGCCCTTCGTTTTTGACTTCGAATTCCACGCTGAAGCGTTCATTCTGCTGCAAGACATGGTTTTGATTCTGGTCTCGAAGAATGGTGCGAAATGATAGGTGCGTCGTACCGGTCGTCGCGGCTGGTGCCGGAGGGACACCTTCTGGCACAGTTGCCACCGGCGCATTGGACAGGGGCGCAACGGGCAGAGAGGAAGGAGGCACCTGCGCCACTGGCGCACCTTGGGCTGTCGTTCCTCGCTGAGTTTTTTTGAACTGGGCGTGTTCCCGTATTTTTGTAGAGGTCCCAAGGTGTTCTGCCACGCCTTCCACGACTGTGCCGATGACTTGCCTAGCCACAACATCGAGGCCCCTGACGTCGCATGTCTCCGCGCGCGCCTCCACCTCTCCCGTCGCGACGCTTTGCAATTTTTTGTTCTGCAACAGGGTCCCTTGCAGATCGGTATACGCCACATCAAGGCCCAGTGTCACCGTCGCCGGATACGACTTATTGGCTTTGCGCACGACGAACATATCGACCTGTCGAGGGCCCAATGCCACATCCACCACGCCATCGATCGACTCACGGGACGACCCGGCCTGAATCACGACCCGCTCGAATACCTGCTCCATTCGCTTTTTGAGTTCTGCCGCGAGCGGCTCATGGATGGCCAAGACCGCCGGCTGCGCGCAGGCATCGTGATAATCCAACGCTGCGGCGCCGATACTGGGGTCCAAACGCAACAACACCGTTAGCGGCAGGTTGTAATTGGTAGAAACTTGGCGCGGGCTGAAGTACTGGCAGCCGGAGAAGACAAGCACCGCCGCCATGAGCGCCGCAAGAGCACACCGGGAAGACCGCCACCTGCGACCACTGATCCAACCGCCTCTCAATCGCTGCACGATAGTTTGTTATACCCAATCTGGCAAAGACATGACAACCGCTGAGGGGTCTCGTTGACAGGTTCCTTGTGCTCCGTTAAGGTCCAGCGCGTGATCTCCGCCAACCAGTCAACCGAACGCGACTCGCCTGCCTGGACATGGAGCGCCGTCGCCGACCTGATCCGTCTCAACAACCAGTCAGGCACCTGGCTCTTGATGTGGCCGAGCCTGTGGGCGTTGGTTCTCGCCAATCACGGTCGACCGCCGCTCTGGTTGGTCGGCATCTTCGCGCTCGGATCCTTTGTCATGCGGAGTCTCGGCGTCGTGATCAACGACGTGGCCGATCGCAATTTCGACAAACACGTGGCACGCACCAGCGCACGGCCCTTGGCCGCCGGCAGATTAACGCTGGGACATGCCCTGATAGTGACCAGTAGTCTGGCGTTGATGGCGGCAGCGCTCGTCTTCCCGCTGAATTGGTTGACCATCGGACTCAGTCCGATCGCGTTATTTCTGGCGGCCATCTACCCGTTTTGCAAACGGTGGATTCACATGCCACAGGCAGTCTTGGGCATCGCCTTCGGCTGGGGTGCGATCATGGCATGGGCTGCCTCGCGGGCCACCATCGATGTACAAGCCTGGTGGCTTTTCGGCGCAACCATCTGTTGGGCAGTCGCCTACGACACGATCTACGCGTTGCAAGACCGTGAGGATGACCAGCGGATTGGCGTGAAATCGTCCGCGCTTCTCTTCGGCGCTGCGGTCCCGCTGGCCGTCGGACTCTTCTTCACGGGAATGACGGGATGTTTGATTGCGGCCGGGTACGTATCAGGCCTGGGAATCGGCTACTATGTGATCGTAGCCCTGCTTGGAGGATTTTTTCTTCGGCAGGTGCGGCGCTTACGGTTGCCCCTCGCGCCGCACACAGCGTTCGAAATGTTTTACCAGCACGTGTACGTCGGAGCCACAATCCTCATTGCACTGTGGATCGGTACGCTCGGGACGACTCCGTAATCTATTCTTCGCTCACCTTGCCTAACGGCTTATCCGGCTTCGGTGCACGCAGCGTTTTCAGGTAGAGGGCAACCGCTTTGGCATCCGCATCATTGAGGCCCAGGCTCGGCATACGGGTATCCGGCTTCATGGCCTGCGGATTCCGCAGCCACCGATACACCCACGTCGGATTCAATCGATAGCCTGCGCGATCTAACGCAGGGCCAACCTTACCACCCTCTTCGCCGATCTTGTGGCATCCATTGCATCCATACTTGGTCACATAAATCTGCTTGCCGACTTCGACGAGTTTTGCAGCCGCATCCGGCTTCATGTTCAAATCGGGGCGGGCAATGTTCACGCCCTTGCCAGGCCTGGTGGTAAAATTCGCCATTGCAGCTGTAGCCTGGTCCAGGTCCTTCTTGGCCTGCCCCATCGCCTGCATTTCCTTGGCATAGGCATTATCGTCGACTTCCACACCCTTCTTGTCGGCTTCGTCGCTGGCCTTCTTTTCGGCTTCCTGCTCCAAACGTTCCGCCTCTTTATACTTTTGCTCGGCAGATTGCTTGGCCTCTTGGAGCTCTTTCTTACGACCCTCGACGTTAAACTCTAACTTCTTGCCGTGCAAGGAACGCACATATCCGACGATGCCCCAGATCTCTTCCTCTGACAGCGTGTACTTGAAGGTCGGCATGGTCGGCACAGCAAATTCATCGTCGCCGATCTTGTCGCCGTTCGGGCTCGTATCCTTCATGTCACGAGAGATCGTGTTGAAGATATCCTCGTCCTTGAACGTGCCCATTTCCGACTTGTTGGAGAGGTCTTTTGGTTTCGGGTCGGTCATTGAGGACCAGTTGAACCCTTCATTCTGCTTGCCGGTTTCGCCGTGGCAATGCATGCAATAGTGCGCGTAGAGCTTCTTGCCCTTAGCGGCCTGTTCACTCTGCATCATCGAACAACCCGCACCGATGAGGCCCGAGAGGCCCACTACCCCGACGACTGCTCCAAAGACGCGTATTCTTCGCCACGCCCTCATGCTCACGACCCTTTCTTTAAACGTCTCACGAGAGCCATCTCGAAGCCCAGCGCGAGGCCCACCGCGAGTAATGCGTACAGGTACGGGGAATAGTCCGGTGGTGCATCGGCACGGAAATACCACCAGGATGAAATCGCTTTTTCAGAACCCTTTTCTTTCGGCTGGCCGCTCTCCATCTTTTTGCCGTCCCAGACAGCGAAGGCGATGCTGCCAAATTCTCCGGGCTTGAATTGGGTATCTTCCGCCACATGCTCCGTGCTCAACGGCCGCGAGAAAACGACCTTCCACACGCCGCCCTGGTAGACGCCCTTGGCCTTGACGTCCTGATGACTATGTGGCTTGAGCGTGCCGAATCCCTTCGCGCCTAGGTCCGAACCTTTCCCGTCTTTATTCTTCCAGTACCAGATATTGACCGGGCCACCCTCGACCTGCGCCATCGGCTGACCGTGAGCGAAGTGGGCCTTGGTATCACCCACCATGAACTCCAACGCAGCCGCATCATCGGGATCTTCAGAGGGATCCGAATATTCGAGCATGATGGCGACCGTGGTTCCATCGTGGAGGCCTCGAACCTTGACAGTTTTCGCGGTCACCTCCGTGATTCTGACCGGCCAATGGACCTGAGGAGACATGGGGAATTCAGACACGGAGGCAGTAGCCCATGCTGCTGCCGTGGGATCATCGGCCGGAAGGGAGCCCTTCACAAGTCCCGCGCGCACTGCGACGCTTTGCTGACTATAGGCAGGCTGCACTTCAGCAGCCACGCACAGCCCTAAAAGGCCGACGGCTCCAACCCACCATCTCTTTCCTACTCTCCTCACTCGTGCCATACGTTCCCCTTAATTGCTCAGCAATCTCTGATCGGAGAAATTACTCGGACTCGTCCCAGGTTCTAGGTTTCTGTCCGGCTCCGTCATACTCGCCCATGATGACTTTCCAGATGTCCTCATCGGACATTTCAAGTTCCCATCGCGGCATGGCCGTTTTCCATGGCATGCCTTCGACAGGAAGGCCGACGCCGCCCTTCTTGATCCGCCAGAACAGATAGCTTTCTTGCAGCATGGCGATCGTCGTCGGGTCCTTAAAGTTCGCCGGCGGTGGCGTAAATCCTGCGGCCGCGAACCCCTTGCCATCGAAATTGCCGTGGCAGGGCGCGCAACGCGAGGCATACAAACCTTTCCCATACATAATATTCTCCGGCGTCTTCGGTACCGGATTGGAGAGTCCGGTGTATTCGCCGGGAGGAGCGGGGTGAATCGTGCGATTCTCACCCGGGGGTGCATCACTCGAAGCCGTGCTGCCATAGGTCTGCCATCCCACGAGGATGGGAAACAGCGCCAGCACGAGATAGCGGGCGCTGCTGAGTGCGCCACCGCTTTCCCCTGTCAGGAAACGGAGAATCGGCTGAAAGAATGCGTCCTTGGATTCGCCACTCAACGTGGCAAACAGCACCGAACCTGACATCACCAGCATCAGGTACAGAAAAATCAAGCTTGAAGGCAACGGCGCACTATGCGGCAAGACCGGAACAATGAATTTCAGGAACAAATAGATACAGACCGTGAGTATGATTGGTCTGACAAATACGCCTCCCATACCTTCCTCCTCTACTTCACCGTCGATAACTTATCGTGCCTGCGCCACAGCAAGGGTACCGGCATCCGCAGCCTTCACCGGTGCCGGGGTGGCACGGGGAAGGTCCAACTCCGCAGGGCTCACGCTGATCGGTTCGCCGCTCATTTGCTGCAGGAACGCGATAATCGAAAGAATTTCATTCTTGGACAGGCCGATCGGGTTCTTATTGATGTACGGCATGCGAGCCGGATATTCCTTTGGCACGCCTTCGTGGCGATAGTCCAAATAGAGGTAGGCTTGCGGTTCCGTCAGGCTCTCGAAAATAAACTCACGGGACAGCTTCGCACCGATACCTTTGAGGTCCGGGCAGCGAGCCGATTCACTCGGACCAATGGAATGGCAGAGCGCGCATTGGCCTTTGCTGAAAAATATCTTTTGCCCGATTGTCGCCATGTCCGTCGGAGTTTTGATGTCCGCGATATTGATGCTTTCTTCGGCCGGGGGTAGCGAAGCCATCTGCGGGACGGCCAACGCGACCAAGGCAAATAACCCCAACACGATCGCGACAAACCCGATCACCCGGAGAAATTGCCCCTTGATGAACAAGAGGATGACGGTTCCGATCCCGACGACACACAGACCGATTAGCTGCAGTTTGACTACTTCGCTCATAAGTCCTCAACAAAGGATAATGATCACGGTTTCCTCCGCGGGTCAGAGGAACTCGTCTATCCGATCAGACCGGACGCTGTCCCTCGGACGCCTCGGTTGCAGGGACGTCCAATGCCGGCGACCCACCCGCCATGGCAGGGATGCCTCCGGCTTCAGCCGCGCTTTTCGCACTGGCAGCAGCCTTGGCTTTGTCACCCATCGTCGCGACCCAGAAAATGAAAGCGACCAACATACAGAACAGGAATGTACACAGGGCCATCAATGTCGCGGCATACCCAAGGGCAGGTGAAAACGCATACTGAGATGAGTCACGCATGACACCATACACATGCCAATGGACGCGCGATGAGGAGCGGGCATACCCCATCAGCGTCATCAACAGAATGACCATGACCGCGTTCAAGACCAGCGAATAGCCGGCACGAGGAGGCATTCTCCCCCACACCATTTCCGTGGTGGTCTTGGCACTTTTGAGCAGCAAAGCGGTCAAGGGTGTGATGGTCAACATGACGAAGATGACGATACCCACTTGAGATGTAGAGAAGTAATTGATGCGAATGATGGCCGGGACAAAGTAGCCCCAGACACCGAGGACGATCACCGCGAGTCCAGCCAGCACGAGTACGGCACCCATGACCGATTTCGCGACCTTCGCCCATCCCGCCGTGTCTTCTTTGCCTGCACGCCAATACATGATGAAGCTCATGAACGTGACGAGCACCATCAGGTTCGACACCGTCATTTTGGCCGACATGACGCCGAAGACGCCGAGCAGCGGATGGTGGGTCCCGCCCATCTTCTGGGCCTCTTCCAGACTGGCCACGAGAGAGTGCGGCGTCATCCAGACGGCGAGACACATCAGCAGGATGATCAACATGGCCATGATCGGCTTGCGATACTGGCCTTCGGATCCTGGTATTCGATGGGTAATACCCATCCAGAAATAATAGTTGGATCCGAGGAAGAGTACCCCGATCAACATGGCCTGTAGGATGAACAACCAGGAAAGGAATCCGCCCATGAGGGTGATACCCATCTGTTGGTTGTACTGATAGATTTCGCGCATCAACCAATAACCAGCGAAGGGCAAGGGCAACAAACCGAAGACGCCGATGAAGTTGCCAACGTAGCCCATCCAGTCATAGTGGTAACGTTCCTCGGTACTCTTAGCCGACAGGTATCGGATACCGGCATAGGCTCCGCAGATGTATCCTCCCAGCACCACGTTCGCGATGATGCGATGGATGTTCACCGGCCACCAGGTCGGGTTCCAGGTCGCGGCCCAGGCGCGTTCGAAATCAGTTCCTTCGGCGATGACGACCGGGCTGGCTTGGAACGTGGCCCAGGAGTTGGGCACGATCATGATGAAGAAGGCAAAGACATTGAGCAGGAAGCCCAAGAAAATGTGGAACTTCTTTCCATTCCCCTCGGACATCGCGTCCCAACCGTACCAATAGAGGTACAACGTGGCAGTTTCCACGAGGAAGAGCCCGCAATAGACGAGGAAAGAGGGGAAGAAAATGTCGGTCAAATAGGCCATCAACTTCGGATAGAAGCCGATCAGGAGAAACAGCAGGATGCCACCGAACAGGGCGGTCGTGGCATAGGACGAGGTGAGCAGCTTGGTAAACTCTTTGGCCAACTTGTCGTAGCGCTTATCGCCGGACTTATAGCCCACCACTTCGCACAGCCAGGCGAAAATCGGCACGCCAAGCACAAACCCTGCGAGGAGAAGGTGTAGCTGCGCGATGATCCAGACGAGGTTGCGGCTGCCGACATACGGGATGTCCCGATAGGCGGTCGGAGCTTGCGCGGCTGCGTCCTGGGCCATGGCCATGTCCGGCATTCCCATCCATCCGAGCACTGCTGCGCATCCCGCGAGTAACGCGATTCGCCCCGCCATTTGGCGCACCTGATTTCCAATAGTCCGCCCATGGTTCATCATTGTTGTCACCTCGTCGTTCGCCATGATGTCACTTGCTCCCTGCCGGTTTTCCGGCTGCTGGTTGCGGAGCCTTGACCTCACTCTTTGCGGCTCCTTCTTTGACACCGGCTTTATCCTTTCCGCCCTTTTGCTTGTCCTTCTCGTCTTCAGCGGTCTTCTGCTCAAGCGCGGCAATCTTCACCTCTGCGTCCTTGAACGCTTTTTCATCTTTGGTCAGGGATTTCTGAGGATCGAAGGGGGGCGCGATCGCCACAGCCGCCGGCTTACAACATTCATGGGGATGCGGCGTGGAGACGGGCAATACCATCCAGAACACCACGCTCAACACTGCACCGGCACCCGTGAAAGCGGTCAGCATCAGACTTTGATCGGTGGGCACACGGAACATATCCCACCGCCAAATGAGTTCTTGATAGGTATCCGACGAAGGTTGGGCACCGGCCGTCCGACCTTCCACAAGTTTCCCGAGAATGATCAGGCCAACGTAGGTCAGCGCGATCAAGACGACTAACGAAGCGCTACCCCACGCGGTAAATTCCAGACCAATTCGTTCGGCTACCGGCAACCCCTTCAGCATCTCGAGATCCAGGATGGATTTCGTGATGGATCGGGCCAAATCGGTAGCGCCGCTTTCGATCACCCACAGGAGCGGAAGATAAATCGCACCGGCGCCGGCGAATCGAACCCAGAGGCCGACCCCGAGGGAATCCGGGGGTTCCAGACGTAGCCGTTCCAGAAACACGGTGCGCGACACCAGACCAATCGCCCAGATATCAATTGGAATGGAGACGAGAAACACGAGGGGAAGGCCGATGCCCTCTCCGAAATGAAAGCCCGTGACCAGCGTAATCAAGAAGAAGGCGAACACGCTCACGGGACTCATCAACAGCATCAGAAACGTGATGCCGAGCTTGGTCTCCAGGTGGATCGTCCCCATCGCCATGAACAACATGGCGAATGCCATCTTGAGCGGCAACGCGGTCCAACAGGCAGGCCAGAGAATGCTCAGCCCTAATTTGAATGACGACATCGTCTCTCGACCAGTCATGTGCCCAAGACCCTCCGGCTATTCCAAAAATTCGCGATTGATGATGGCCGCCACGGTGAAAATCAGAATGCTCGCCATGACGACGATCCAACTGATCAACGCGATCGGTCGCTTGAAAATATTTCGCTCGGGGTCACGATCGATGAACGGCAATGCCGCCAACAGCGCCATGAAGGCACCGGGGAGGGCGATAGCCCCAAGGAACTGACCGAACTCTCCCGCAAAAACCTTTAGCCGCAACAGCTGAAAGAGGAACAGAAAATACCATTCCGGTTCAGGATGATAATCACCTGGATCCGGCGTGGCTTCCTCCAGAAGTACGATAGGCTCCCAGAACGCCAAGCTGCAGATACACAGGAAGACTGCGACCATGCCGACGATGTCTTTCCAGATCTGTCGCGGAAAGAAGTAGTCGGTTTTCGCCTTGATCTCTTCCACGCTTCCACGGAAAGGACCGGCAGGACCAGCCTTCCGGAACAAGAACAGGTGCAGACCAGCCAAGCCCATCAGTGCAGCCGGCAAGACCATGACGTGAATCACAAAGAAGCGGCTCAGCGTCATCTGCCCAGGCGTGGCACCTCCCTTGAGGAAGCGCGCCATGAAGTCACCGAGCAGCGGCGTCTTGTCCATGATTTCAACGCCGACCGTGGTGGCCCAATAGGCTCGTTGATCCCAAGGTAGCAAGTACCCCGTAAAGCCGAAGCCCATGACGATGCCAAACAGGGCCAGTCCCACCAACCAGATGAGCTCGCGAGGTTTTTTGTAGGCACCCCAGAGAAAGACTTGGGACATATGCGCAAACACGCATACCACCATCGCCGTGGATCCCCAGAAGTGATAACTCAGCAAGAACCAGCCATAATCCACGGTGTGAATGATGTACTGAGTGCTCGCATACGCGTGGTCAGCAGTCGGCACGTAATAGAACATCAACAAGATGCCGGTCACGGCCTGCATAATGAAGATGAACAGAAGGACAGAGCCAAAAACGTAGGCCCATCGCGAGCCACCAGGGACGGGCTCGTTGAGCATTTTGGCCTGCAAAGTCTTCAGTCCGACGCGTTCGTCGACAAACTCAAAGACTTTTTCAATCGCTGAAGGCTGCGTGGTCGTCGGCTGCGTAGTCGTATCCATTAGACAATCCGAACCTGGGCTTTGGTGCCCGCCTTGAATTCCATATCAATAATGGTGATGTCACCCGTTGCCGTAACCTTGATCGGAAGGGGGTCCAGCGGTCGCGGAGCCGGTCCATCCAATACCTTGCCCGCGGCGTCGTAGATGCTCAGGTGGCAGGGGCACAGGAACACCTGCCCCAGCGTCTTGTGCGTGCGCCACTTGAAACCACACCCCAGGTGTGGGCACTTCCCTGAATAGGCGACAAACGGAACGTCCTTCTTGTTCGTCCAGATATGCTTTCCGGCCGAATCACGGAACTCCATGTCTTTTCCTTGATAGATCGTCTCCAGCACCTTGGGAGTCGCCTTCAAGACCCAGACGTTCTTGTCGATCTCCTGTTCCGGCATATACGCTTCTTTAATTTTGCGCTTGTACTTGAACTGGATGCCGACATCGTCCTGCTTGATCTTCCCCGAGTTACCGATCTTGAGCCACTCGTTGTCGAATGGAGAATACATCGGCTTCATGAGATAGCGCAGCACTGGAAATGCGAGCGGGAATCCAATCAAAAACCCGATGGCATGAGTAAAGTTCGCAAAGAAGGTCCGGCGTTTGACGCTGCGTTCCAACTCAGGAAACGGGACCAACACTTCGCCGGGCGTAACATGGATACGCTCTTCGAGGTGCGCAATTTCCACCTCATGGGTCGTCACATACTCGTCGCGCTTAAAGGCAGGCAACGCCCCATACTCAGCCACCCCCAGCCGAAGCGCGACAGCGTCTTCGGTCACGGCCTGAACCTGCCCCATGGGCACCTGGCGCTCCTGAGCATCTCCAGTCCCGCCCCCAACGACGATATGGCTGATTTCGTGGGAGAGCGGGTCCATGATGACCCGGCGGACTTCTCCGACTTCACCGTCCGTACATCGAACTTTTGATTTGAGTTTCGGCTGCATCATACTCACTTCATCTTGATCGGCTTCGGAGTGTTGACCGAAGCGTTCTTGTATCCAGCCAACCACGCCGCCAAGGCATCGACGTCTTTCGGCTCCATCAGATCCTTATACTTGTCCGGCATCTTGCCCTTCTCGTACTCCTGCTCGAAACCTTCCGCCTTGTAGCTCTTGGGATCGAGAATCTTTTTGGCAATCTCGGCAGCGGAGAGCAAATTGCCGATATTATCGAGCTCCGGACCACGCTTTTTCCCGCCTTCACCGTTGAGCTTGTGGCAGTTGTAGCACTCCTGAAGCTGCCACTGCTCTTCACCCAGCTTGGCAACGTCCCCACTCGCAGCTCCAGTGGTAGCCGTCGGTGCAGCCTCGCCACCGGCCTTCTGATCGGCCGGCGCCTGAGCGGCACCCAACGCCTGCAGGCGTGCGGTGAGCTCTTTCGCTTTCTCGTCGAGAGCCTTGGCACGCTGCATCAGCACTTCGACCTTGCCGGCCTCGTAGTGCTCACGCTTCGGCTTGAGGATCTTTTCAATCTTGCCCTTCTCGTCTTCAGGATCATACTGCGGCCACATGGAGGCGCCGGCGATATAGACGACAGAGAGAATGGCGTAAAACACGAGCAACGCCCCGACTGCCTTTACTCCACCAAATGGCTTCAAGGTCGGGAAATCAAGAATCATAAAGACAGCGGCGCCGAGCATGGCATACCCGAAAAACAGCGCCTGAAAGACGAACGGAAAGCCCAGCGCATTGGTGGCGCCGAACAGGATTCCGCCGACGACGACT
>WBZU01000976.1_pt1 | contig 19488 bp, 3 predicted proteins | sample 5204311 | NCBI WGS metagenome assembly WBZU01 (sample SAMN12344359, study PRJNA552823) | activated sludge metagenome | biome: Activated sludge suspended growth; feature: Nitrification reactor; material: Wastewater; isolation source: activated sludge from nitrification reactor of wastewater treatment... | reverse complement strand
GACTCGATGGTGACCTGGATGTCGAACCATTCATCAGCTCCACTGCCGCCGCGGCGCACGGTCTTGATCGAGATGCCCTCGGTCGAATCGGTGAGCGTCTGGCCGATGGTCAGTGGCGCGTTCGTGGCCACGGAATCCATTGGCCTGTTGCAGTCGATGAGGCGTGTGTGCCCGCCATCCGAGCGCGCCCAGATGATGTAGGCACCATCCGTCGCATAGTGATTGGCGGTGAACAGGCCGCGATGCCCAATCCAGTATTCCACGCCGCCCTTGCGCGGAATGCGCAGCGCCAGAGGCAGAGACGCGCTGCCGGGATCAGCCCACGCATGATCGAAGCGCCCTACGCGATACACGCCATTGCTGGTGATCGTGCGTGTGCCGGCGGCATCGATCCAGTGCAGGTAGCTTTTCGACCACATGTTGAAGTGCGCCTTCGTGTCCTCGGCATTGCCCATCGTATCGAGCGCATCGTCGTATTCCTGGAATGTTCCCGTAGCCACGGGATCGTCCACGCTCACCTGTTCGCGGCCTGCATGCGGCAGGCCGAATGTGTGCCCCAGTTCGTGCGCGAATACGTGCACGCTCGCCCAGCCATTGATCCAGAAGTAGGGTCCGGATACATTGCCGAGTCCTGCATAATTGATCTTCGCTCCCAGGAAACTAAACAGCACGGCCACACGCGGGTAGGCTGACAAATCGAAGCCGGCTGATGCTGCCAGCGCCCGCGCATCCGCATGCAGCTCCGTATTGGCGCCCGTGGACGAGTAGTAGGACGCGGGGTGAGGCATGCGAAGCACCGCGGTGACATCGGGAGAATCGCCCGTGGCATCGACGCCGCCAAGACTGATGCCGGCGCGCCGGAACGAACATTGATCGAAGAAGTCGCGCACGCCACCCGGGCCGTTGATCACATTCACGATCGCCGATTCGCTGATCGGTGCATTGCCTGCGGTGGCGTTGACCGGCGTGCCGGTCAGATCGGAGAAATCCACGCGGATCACCAGCAGCCTCTTCGTTCCGGTCGTCCATGCTTCCGGCGGCTGGGAACTTAGAAAACCATCGCTTCCACCGGAGCCGCCAGAGGCAAGATTGCGTGTTGCATTCGTATCTTCGATCCAGGGCGACATCCTTCGCTCCTGCGCGGCGATCGTGCGTTCGATCCGGCCCGCGTGCGAGAGCGAGCACACCTGCACGTAACGATCGCCAGCGTCCAGCATCACGGGTGCTCCGGTGTTATCATGTTCTCCCACGGATGGACACTTGGTATCCAGCGGGCGTGTCGCCGACAGCGGCTCACCTTGCTCCACCACGCGCACCGGACTGTCTGTCAGGGCCAGTTCACGATCAAACGCGACACCATGCAGCGACGCCCAACCGAGTGTCCGCGTGCGAGCCGGTCCCGTCGGATACGATCGATACGAGCGTCTTGATACCAGTGCCTCATACCAGTCATGCACCTGCAGGCTCTGCCCTGGCGTTGGCTGAGCGCACAGGCTCTGAAACTCGCCTGCGCCATCGACACGCTCCTCCAGCAGTGCCGCCACGTCCGCCGGCAGTTTGTTTCTTATCCGCCAGGGCACGGCAGCGGCCAGCACCCGCGCTGGTTCGGTGCTGAGGATGCCGGTGAGAAACGCGCGCCGGTTCTGTGCCAGCGCAATGCCCTCAGCCTGCATGGCTGCATCGGGCTGGGCGGCGGAAAGCCATCGTTGCGTCCATTTTTGAAACGCGACGCACTCCGGCTGCAACTCCGTCTCCCATGCGGCACCGATCACGCTTGCTCCAGACGAAAGCGCAGGATGTTCGGTGAAGGATTGTCTGCTCGGAACGGATGCGCTGACCGGCACGGGAGATTCGGGCGGCGCGCCCGCCTTTTCGGGCGGCATGAACGGAGCGCGGTGAGCGGTGCCAGTGGTGACATCGTGCCGGTTGAGCACGACTTCGTGCTTCATCAATCGCCCCGCCGCCGCCAGCAGGAGCATGCTCGCGGCGAACCAGATGATCCGCCTGGATGTGGGACGTGGCATGGGAAGCACAGGCCCGGATGGAGACCGGGAGTCTGCTCCATTTGAACCACCGAAGATGATATTGGTTCGAGAAAAGAATGACAAGCCTGTTTTCCCAGGCAGGGACGGTCTTGCATCCGAAAGACCCCGCGAGGGCGCGTGCAGCGCGTTGGCAGGCAAAGTGCGCGCCTTGCTTGCGCGCGGACTGCATTTGCGCGATGGCCTCCAACCCATGAATCGCGTCCGCAAAGCCGTCATCCCCGCCGCTGGCTACGGCACTCGTTTTCTTCCCGTCGCCAAGGCAGTGCCGAAGGAAATGCTGCCGCTCATCGACAAACCGGTCATTCAATACGTTGTCGAAGAGGCCGTGGCCTCGGGCATCACTGATATTCTCATGGTCATCAGTCGTTCGAAGCGTGCGATTGAAGAGCACTTTGCGCCGGCACACGATCTGGAAGCGGAACTTCAGGCGAAGAGCAAGGTGGCCGAACTGGAAGACTTGCGCCGCATTCAGTCCCTCGCACGCATCCATTATGTGTGGCAGCCGAAGATGGGGGGGCTCGGGGATGCCATCCGCTACGCGCGCGCCTTCGTCGGAAACGAACCGTTTGCGGTGCTGCTGGGAGATACGGTCGTGACCAGCGCGGATGCCGAAAGGCCGGTCACACGACAGCTCGCAGAGGTGGTCGAAACACACGGAGGATCGTGCGTGGCGCTGCAGGAAGTGAGCGCGGACAAGGTCAGCCGCTATGGCATCATGGGCGGCGACACGATCGCGCCAGACATCATCAGGGCGCGCACGTTTGTGGAGAAGCCGAAGCCTGAGGAATCGCCCTCGCGCCTGGCGGTGAGCGCGCGCTATGTGTTGTCGGCATCGATCTTTGATCACCTGGATCGCACACCTCCCGGCAAGGGCGGGGAGGTGCAGCTCACGGATGCGATGGCGGCGATGATGCAGCAGGAGCCGCTGCACGGACTGCGCTACGACGGCGTGCGGCACGACATCGGTAACAAGCTCGATTTCATCAAAGCCAATGTGTTCTTCGGATTGCAGCGCAGTGACATCGGCGAGTCGTTGCGCGCGAGCCTGAGGCAGATGCTGGATCAGATGTGACGTTTGTATCTCCCCCCCATGATTGCGGCTGGCATCAGGAATCGTTGGAACGCTGCACGAGTGTGCTCGTGGCTGGCTCTGTTGATGCTGCTATCCGAATGCCGTGATCAGCAGGCCAGCGCATTGCAAAAGCTGGCAGGCAAGAACTACTCACTCTCCGTGGCAGAGTTCTTCAAAGCCGCCAAGAATGGTGACGAAGAGGCCATCGGGTGGTTCATCCAGGCGGGCGTGGAGCCGGATGTAACCGATGGCGAAGGCGGGACCGCGCTAAACATGGCAGCCCGGGCCGGCAGCGTGCGTGCGATCGATGCGCTGCTGAAGCATGGCGCGCATCTGCCTGTAGATGATGCCGCCGTGAACCGGCTGCTCGGCGACTCGGTGCGTTCGCATGATCTGGCTACGCTGAATGCACTGCTGGCGCTGGATCTTAAACCGACGCCTGGGCGCACGGATGTGCCGCTGGCAGTGGCTGCGACAGAAGACGATCGGGCCATGATCGATGCGCTGCTGCCGCTCAGCGCCGGCCAGGTGGACACGGCTCTATTTGCAGCGGCAAAGATGGGCGGCGTTAGCGTGATCAGCACGCTGCTGAATGCTGGCGCATCCGTCTTTGCCAGAACATCGGAAGAGGCGCGCACGCCGCTCATGATTGCCGCACAGGAGGGCCATCATGAGGCGGTGGACCTGCTGCTCGGCGCCGGGGCCGACCGGTTCGCCGTTGATGCAAAGGGTTTCATTGCAGGGGAGCATGCTCAAGCTGCCCTGCATGCGGCTCTGGCGAACCGATTGCTGGAGCCTGCGTCCGCGGAGGAAAGTCGCGTGCATCCGCTCATTGATGGCGCAGCCGTTCACGTGCAACTCGCCTCGCTGGGAGACCAGCTCATGCTCACCGGCTGCCGCGAACGGGTGATGCCATTTGCGCTGGAGGCCATCTCCGGCACGAGCGCCACCGTCAGATTGCTTGAGGAAAAGCGCAGCGTCACACTCGAACTCGGCGCGCCGCTGCCAGATACGCCCTGGAAGCTGGACAAGCTGAAGCTCGGAGGAGCTGTATTCAAGCAGGCGGGCGGCCAGGAGCGATTCATGCTGACCAAAGATTGCCCCGCGCGCCATGGTCTGCTTTGCGCGGTCATTCGAGTCGAGTCCACCGGCGGATCCTTTGAGGCATCGGAAGGCGATCGCTTTCATCTGGCAGAGGACAGCAGCGTCACGATCCTGGTGAAGAAGGTGGCACCGCTGGCCGTGACGCTGGTCAATGCATCCGACGGCAAGCGGCAGTGGAAGCTCGTGCTTGCTGGTCGTAATCGCTGATCAGGGAGCCGAAGGGCGCAGATAGAACACGGCGCGGAAGGGCTGCATCAACAGTGACGGAGCGGCAGTGCCTGCATCGGAAATCCAGCCATCTGGCGTCAGCGTGTAAGTGGCGAAGCCTGATTCTCCAGGTGAAGCGTCGCCATTCCACACGCGGAGGCCGTCACCGATGCTGCCCAACGGCGCATCATGCGGCATGGTCAGACCCGAACCAATTAGGGCTGACTGCGAGGCCGGGAAGCGCAGAGGCGAGCATCGCAATTCGCCGGCCAGCGCGAGCATTGCCGGGCTGCTGCGCGGCTGAAGCAGCAGACCGTCTCCGGCGGCGATCACGGAGCGGCCTGCGTCGTCCTTCGCGATGCCTGTGACCCAGCGTGCGCCTTCTTTGGCGGCATACAGCCAGCAAATGCGATATGCTCCATTCTGGTAGAACAGCACGCGGTCGGCCGTGGTCGTGGAAGTGCTGGCATGGAACGAAGCCGGCGGGGCCAGTGCATTCAGCGTCCACTGCGGACGCACCGAGATGCGTGCGCCGCTCAAGTCGGCCGGCAAAGTGGCCGTCGTATTGCGGCTGCTGGCGAGATCGATGGCGATCGCGGCATCTGTGGTCGCGGCTTCATCCAGATCAAAGCGATGACCCGCATACGGGCCGTCCATCACCTCCAGCACATACTCCGAGCGATCGTTCAGTGACTGTTTCAATCCGTCGGCAGAGCTGAGTGCTATCGCACTAGCGCCGACAGCACCTGCAGTGCCGCCGTAAATCGCGGGCTGCCACAATGGCATGGAGAATGTGGTCTGGCCGACGGGGAACTGCTGTTTGCTCCACGTCACCACGGGCGAGAATGCCGTGCTTTCGGCGGTGCCATCAAGGTCTGCGTCCAGTTCCACACGGAGCCGCACGTAGCCGGTCGAGGCGGGGGTGATGGCTGCATCTTCATCCACACGGGCGAAGCGGCGAATTTCGTCGGCACCTTGATAAGTGCTGGTGCCTGGCGCGGACACTTTCTTCCAATCCTTCAAATCTGAGCTGGCTTCGACGCTGTAGCGCAGATCATTGCGCTGCACCGCGGTGCGGGTGAGCAGGGCATCAATGGACTGCCCCGCCTCGATTCTGAAGCGCGCGACTGATCCAACGCCATTCAGCGGATCAGTGCCCAGGGCGTATTCCATCAGGTTAGATGCCCCATCATGATCCGCATCACCGTCCGGATCTGTCGCTGCGCCGAAGCTGGAGAGCCATTGCTTGAAGGAAGCAGGGCCCGTCTCCGCGGTCGAGGCGTCTGATCCAGCTGCGATGGTGCCCACCACGTGCAAGGCGTTCGGTGCCGCGGGCGGCGTGACGAAACCGAAATCAACCGTCAGGTCGCCATTGCTGTCGCTCGTATTGTCGGTGGATGCGAATGATCCTGTCTCTGTGCCACCGTCCGTGGGCATGACCTGGTAAACGAGGCTGACGACGTTGCTGCTGATGCCGGAGGTCAGAGGAGTCGTCGAATCAACCCCATTCTCGTCAACGTTATCGTCACCACTGCCAATGCCAGCACCGCTGCTGGACAGCAGTCCGGCCAGAGGGCCGGCGGCCGTTGTGCCGGATGCGGCCTTGAAGTTTGTGGTGGCGATGTGAACGATGTATTGGCCTTCGGCATACGTTTGCAGCGTGTAAGTGCCGTTTGTCGCGGTCGTTGTGGAAGCCACGGGAGTGCCCGTGAGGGGGTTGGTGCCATAGGTGAAGAGCTTCACCGACACATTGGCCACGCCGGCGTCGCCAGCGTCGAACCTGCCATTCGAGTTGTTGTCCTTGAACACGAGATTGCCAACGGTCAGTGGCAACGGCTTGAATCCAAGATCGATGGTGAGATTGCTGTTGGAATCGATGGCGTTGTCCGATGTCTTGTCGAAGCCGGTCTCGGTGTTCGCATCCGTCGGCATCGCCCCCGCAGTCAGCACGAAGTTTCCGGTGTAGGCACCATTGAGCAGCGCGTTGCCGCCGTCGCTGGCGTCCTGGCTCAGGTTGTCATCCTGCATCGCAGTGCCTGTGTAAGCGGTGCTCGCTTGCGTGTTGGCCAGAGGACCGCCCTGCTGGAACATGCTGGCCGGAATCTTCACCTGATAAGATCCAGCGGGAACGCAGAATGCATACTTGCCGCCGTTCGCAGTCGTCGTCGTTGCCGTCAGTGAGCTGCCACCCCCTGCGAGCTGCTGCCACAGTTCCACGGTTACATTGTTCACCCCCTGGTCGATCGTGCTGTTGAACTTGCCGTCGCGATCATTGTCCCGGAACACGAGATTACCGACACAGACGTTGCTGGTGAATCCAAAGTCGTGCGTGAGATCCACGCTGGAGTCGTTGTTGCCGTTGTCGTCTGAACCGTAGAGCCCGTTCTCGGCCGTTGTGGCGGGAAGCGTGCCTGGAGACAACAAGAACAGGCCAGTGCTCACGCCCTGCGCCGTGATATCACCCGGATCGATTCCATCTTCGCCCAGCGAGTCATCCCCCGGAGAGGCTTCAACGCCGACCATGCTGATCTTGCCCTGCAGCGGCGCGCCGGTCTGGAACATTGATGGCGGGATGTGCAGGAAGTAATAGCCAGGCTGCAATTCCAGGAACTGGAATCTGCCGGTTGAATTGGATCCTGACTCGGTAACTCGCGTCGCCACCGGTGTGGCCGTTAGAGGATCATCACCTGCTTTGAAGAGCTTCACAGTGACTCCCGGAATACCTTCGCCGTTGTCCGCGCGTCCATTGCCATTCGTGTCCACGAATACGAGATTCCCCACACCCACGGGCCTGTAGAAGCCGAAGTCGATCGTCAGGTCCACGTTCTCGTCGATGCCGTAGTCCATATACGTGGCCTTGCCGAGTTCGGAGTAATCATCGGTCGGCTCGCCACCCGCAGTGAGAGTGAAGTTGTTGGACCGCACGCCTGTGGTCAGCGGAGACGTCGGATCATCTCCATTTTCGTCGATATCATCATCCTTGCCATCGTCTCCGCCCTGACCGGGCATGGGCACCATGCCGGAGAGCTTGCCGATGTTGAAGAATGACAGCCAATTGATCCAGGGAATGCGAATGTAGTAGGTTCCCTCCGGCAGATTGCCGAAGAAGTAGCATCCGCCGTCTGAGGTTGTCGTGCTGCTGACCAGATTGTCCGTGGTCGCATTGTAAAGATTGAGCGATACGCCATCCACACCCTCGCCCTCATCGTAGCGGTGGTTGCCGTTCAGGTCATTGAACACCAAATTGCCCACTCCGACGCGATTTGGGTCAGGTGGGACGAAGCCGAAGTCTATGGTCATGTTGCCGTTCGCATCACCGGCATTTGCGTCGTCGTCTGTGTTCTGGAAGCCCGTTTCCGTGTTGGAGCCCTTGGGCATCGATCCGGCGGCCAGCGTGAACGTGCGGCTGCTGATCCCGCTCACGAACGGCACCGCGGCGTCCTGCCCATCCTCGCCGACGTCATCGTCAGTGTCGTCTGTCGCCGTTCCTGACATGGAGATCCGTTCGAACAGGGCGCCACTCGATTCGAAGTTGTAACCTGGAATGTGCACGAAGTAACTTCCGCCGGACAACTGGTCGAACAGGTAATGTCCGCCTCCACTCGTCACCACGGAGCCGACAGGAATCGAGAAGCCCGGCGTGGAGCCGCTGCGATACAGTTCCACGGTCACGCCATCCACCCCTTCGCCGCTGTCGTAGTGGCCGTTCGCATTGGCGTCGAAGAACACTAGATTGCCCACGGACACAGGGTTCTGGAAGCCAAAGTCGATCGTCAGATCGACCGCAGCGTCAATGTTGTCGTCGCTTCCGCTGTCGGTGCCGGTCTCCCCATTCTGCTGCGTCGGGCAGGTGCTGGCCATCAAGAAGACAGGATTACACGACACGCCCTCGGTCGGCGGGTAGCTGTCGTTCAGACCGTCCTCGCCCACATCATCGTCACCGAACTGACCCTGTGCGATGCTCATCTTGCCCGCCAGCGGCTTGCCGGTGGTGAAGTTGCTCGCCGGGAGATGGACCATATACAGACCGGGCTGCAGGTCGGAGAACAAATACTTCCCGCCGTTCGCCGTTACGGTCGTCAGAAGCGGAGTATCGAATCCTGGGGAATCGGTGCCGTGGTAAAGCTGCACTGTTACACCGTCAACGCCCTCGCCGGCATCCGCGCGGCCGTTGCCGTTGGTGTCCATGAAGACCAGGTTGCCCATTCCGACGCGCCGGTAGAGACCGATGTCGATGGTCAGATCGTAGTCATCATCTTTGCCTGCTGGCGTGTTGTCGCTCGCACGATCGAAACCCAGTTCGGTAGTAGCATCCGTCGGCTGGGCATTGAAGTCCAGATTTACGACGCGGGTGGTGATGCCCGAGTTCGAGGGATCGCCAGCGTCCAGGCTGTCTTCTCCCAACTGGTCATCGGAGCCGTCGGTTTGATAACCCGGCACGCTGAACATCGCCCGCAGCCTGCCTGAACTGCCAAACTGTGCCTTTGGCAAATGCACCACGTATCCGCGCCGCGTGAGGCGCTCGAACAGATAGCGGCCACCGTTGGAAGTGGTCACGGTCTGAAGCGGTGTGTCCGATCCTGGTGTCTGAGCGCTTGTGTAAAGCTGCACGGTGATGCCATCCAGGCCCTCGCCTGGATCATAGTGGCCGTTTCCGTCCAAGTCCTCGAACACCAGACTGCCAATGCCGAGTGTGCTCGGCACCAGCCCGATATCGATCGAAGTTTCGTCATTGGTGGTGCCAGTGGTGCCCGGCTCGGTGCATTGGGCGAGCGTGAACACGTTGCTGTAGATCGGGGTCCCGGCACCGCTTGGTTGCGAGCCGTTGTTGTCGTCCTGAACACCATTGTCGAGCGTTGTCACCAGTCCGCTTGGCACCTCATGATCAGGCAGCGGTGTGACACGAAGGAAGAACTTTCCGGTCACGGGCACACGGAAACTGTAAGCACCCGTGGCTGATGTGCTCGTGGTCATGATGGTCGTATCATCGCCGCCGCCGATCACGCCATCGGCGCCGGGCGACATCAGCGCCACCGCCACTCCACCCAGTCCGGGTTCGGTGGGATCATGCAGACCATTGTTGTTTTCGTCCTTCCACACCAGGTCACCAACCAGGAAGCCCTGGCGCAGGCCGAAGTCGATGGTCATGTCCGTGTTGTTGTCGCCGTCATCGGTCGTGGGCTCCGTGCCGGCTGCCAGCGTGATCAAAGGACTGCGAATGACGGTGCCACCACCGCCAGGCTGCTGGCCGTTGCTATCGTTGTCCACGCCATTGTCCAGACTCACGCTCGTTGGCGTCGCCAGAGGATAAGTGGCCACGGGCGGTGAGAACCGCACGTAGTAGCTGCCGGGCACCAGGTCGGTGATTTGATACGTGCCGTCGGCCGCAGTCGTGGCTGATTTCACCAGCACATCGTCAGCGGTGTAGGCGATGTTGTCCGGCCCCTTCGTGTAGGCGCTCACGACAATGCCTCCGATGCCGGATTCCGAGGCGTCCTTCACGCCATTGCAGTTGGCATCGTGCCAGATCAGGTTTCCGATCTTCACGCCGGCGACGACAAAGGTCAGGCCGCTGGTGCTTACGGTGCAGCCCATCGCATCCGTGGCCTGGAATGTGACCGCCGTGCTGCTCGTCGTCGCTGGAGCGGTGCCGCTGATCACGCCAGTAGCGCTGTTCAGCGTGATACCCGCCGGCAAGGCGCCGCTGGTGAGCGCCCAGGTATAGGGCGCAACGCCGCCGGCAGCGGTGAGCGTGGCGGAATAGGCCGTGTTCACCGTCGCCGCGGGAAGAACCGACGGTGCACTGGTGAGCGTGGGGCAGGTGACAGTGATGACATAGTCCTCCACTTCGCCCGTGCCGGTGATGCCGGGGGCGGCGATTGCACTCGTGGACACGAGTCTGAAGCGGACACCCACATTGCCGATGAATGAGCCTACTGGCACGTTCAGGGTGTAGGTCAGCGCACTATTGCTCGTGCCGGTGGCGACTGCGACGTTGTCGATGAATTTCTCGCCAGCACTGAGCGCGCCATCACCATTCAGATCGATCCAGCCGCTGAGGAAAGCGGCGGTGCCCGATGAATTGGTGACCCTAACCGTGACGGACTGTGATGTGCCCGCCTGGATGGTCGCAGGCAGGGTCACGCCATCTTCGTCGTCGTTGCCAGTGGTGTCATCGCCGGTGGCGGTCATGTTGAGCGTCAGGGATGGGTCGCTATCGACCAGCGCACCCAGGCGTATGTTCGTGCTCATGGTGCTGCCGGCCGGAGCAAAGAGTGCGTAGTCGCCGTAGTCCACCCCGGTGGGCGGACTGAGGGCGGGCGCAGGCTGGCACGCGCCCATGGTCATGTCTGTCAGACCGTTGATGAAGCCGGGATTAAGATAGGTCGAGCTGCCGTTGGTGAGGCTGACTTCATACCATTCAGTGTTATCGGACTTCGTGCCAAGGCCGCCATAAAGCCGGCCGTTCAGGCCCAGGGTGATGCCGTTGTGCAGGATGGTGGGATTACCGAGCAGAGTCGCGGTCGGGGTGGCTTGATTGAGGTCCACGCGATAGAACTCAAAGACCTTCGTGGTCCAGTTGGTGCCCATGCCATACATGATACCGCCCGGCGTGATCACGAAGTCGCCGTAGTCGTGACCATGGTCGTTATTGAACATGTCTGAGACCTTCACGGCCGACGTCAGCGTGTAGCTTCCGGAGCTTCCGGTGATCGTGGCCTTCCACAAGTCGTCGGTGTATTCGTTCACGAACCAGTAGTAGCCGTTCCAGTAGTCGCCGCTGTTGATCATGCCGTTGGCTGGGAAGCCGAAGGTGGTGAGGTTGCCGGCGATGTTGATTGCACCGGTCGCCCGGTCCCAGACCGCAATGCGTTGGTCCGTATCCCGACCAGCCGCGATGATCACCACGCCAGCCGTTCCCAAGTTCTCCGCGTAGGCAGTGCCGTTCGCTGTTTCGAAGCCAGCCGGGAGCATGGCGGCCACCTGCACCGCTCCCGTCGCCACATCGATTTGATACAGCGTGCCGGTGTTCAGCCCGGGGCCATACGCATAGCCGACCCCTGGGCAGACCTGCATCAAGTAGTCTTCCACTTCGCCATTCCCGAGACTTCCAGCAGGCGTGGTCACCGGTGCGCTTGTTAGAGTCACTCGCACACCGCACTGAACGTTCGACAAATTGGCCGGCGGCGTGAAGCTAAACGAGCGCAGCGCATTCGCTGTGCCAGTCGCCACCAGCGAGTCCGTGGCGATGCGTTCGCTCGCGCCGGACAGATCGCCATTCCGATCCCAGTCGATCCACACGTTCAGATAAGCGGGTGCGCCTGATGTGTTTGTCACGCGCACATCGAAGTTCGCAGCGACTCCTGCTGTGACCACTGGCGGCCAACTGGCGCCATCTTCGTCGTCGCTGCCGGTGAGGTCGTCACCGGTGGCGAAGCTGTCCGTCGTGGCGAAGTATTCGGCCTCCACCGTGGGGCCAAGGCGCAGACCTGCAATGACCTTGGCCTGGGCGAGCGCAAATGACGAATAGTCGCTGTAGTCATCGGTCGGCGGCGCGACATTAATGGTGACCACGTAGTCTTCCACCTCGCCCTTGCCGACCACGCCCGTTGGGGTGGTCGTTGCTTGATCCGTCAAACGGAAGCGCACACCGCGCAACGCGCCGACGCTCGCTGTCGCCGGCACCGTGAACGTGATGTTTTGCGTCGTCGCACTTGCGCTGGAAGCAATCGCCCGCGCCGCTTCGAGCCGCTCTCCGCCCGCGCTGACAAGGGTGTCATTGAACGTTCCATCGTTGTTGAGATCGATCCACGCATTGAGATAGGCTGTCGCGCCGGTGTTGTTGAATACAGTGACCGGGATCGTTGCACTCAGTGTCTGGGTGATGCTGGCAGGCATCGTCACTCCATCTTCATCGGCGCCGTCGGCCGTCGCGGTCGCATTGGGCGTCACGCTGGTTTCGGCATCCATGGTAGCTCCCAGCCGCAGCAGCGGATCGACAATACTGAACGTCGTCGTGGTAAGCGCGCCGGAGCCATTCCAGTCACCAAAGTCATACGGCGGCACGACACTCGTCAGGCACATATCGGACACCTTCGACGCATCCCATGAAGTGCCAACAGCGCGTGAGCTGTAGATGGAGACGCGCAGCTTTGCTGCGTTGGGCGGCGCGGCGGGCAGCGAGAGGATGTCGGGACTGAAGCTCGTGAAGGGCCAGGTGGACTCGGCATCGTAGGTAATGCGTTTGCTCACCATCGGATACCCTGAGATGGCATTGCCACCGCCATTCAAATACTGGATGCGCACCTCCCCGACATTCAGCGTCGGATCATGCATGGCGGCCGCGTAACGCAGGTCGTAAGTCGCACCGGGCGATACCGTCACGTCCTGATACATGTGCGCGGTGGCTGTGGTGCTTACGGTTGTTGAGCCATCGCCCACAATCCATGCCTCGTGCATCCCGTCGGCCATCGCCGGGCGGTTGTCGAATCCATCCACCGTGTAGCCGCCGCCGCTACCAGTAAGCTGTGCGAAAGTCCATCCCGGGATCGGTGTCAGCGTCGTGTTTGCATCGCCAGCCTTCTTCGGATTAGGCTGGGCTGCGACACCGGATTCGAAGTTGCCATTGTTCAGCAGGTTCGTGCAAGGCGCGAGCACATTGACGATGTAGTCCTCCACTTCACCCGTGCCGAATGTGCCCGTGGGAGGCGCGCCGCTCGCAGTCGTGAAGCGGAAGCGCAAACCTGCCACGCCCACGGACGCCGTGGACGGCAGGCTGAATTGGAAGCTCAGTGAGGCGGTGTCGTCGTTTGCGTTCGTCGCATTGCGCCCGTTTGACACGGCGTAGTTGGTGATGATTTGCTCGCCAGCGTCAAAGACACCGTTGCGATTGAAGTCCATCCACGCGTTCAAATACGCGTTCGCACCCGTGTCGTTGTGAACGCGCACGCTGATGACGGGATTGGTTCCTGCATACAAGGAAGGCGTCACGCCCGCGACCATGCTGGGGAAGAGCACGCCGTCTTCGTCATCACTCCCGGAAATGTCGTCGCCAGTGGCGGTAGCGTTTGGCGTCCCGGAGGTTTCGCCATCGACCGTAGCGCCCAGATGGATCGAGTTGATGATCGTGCTGCTCGCGCTGGCGACACCCGAAAAGTCGCCGAAGTCGGTGGCCGCCCCTGGCACCAGGCAAGGCATGAAGCGGTAGCCTTCCACGTCGGTGAGCACGGGATCGTCGGCGATGCCTTCGTTGTTGTTGCCGTCCGAAGAGAGGCTGTCAAAGCTGCCCCACATGTCGTTGTGATCGTCGTTGAACGTCATCACTCCGCGCTGTGTGTCCCACGCGATGCCTTCCACCTTGAGCAGATTGTCTTGCGGACGATTGATGATGCCGCCTCCGGGTGCGCCGTCAGCGATGCCGATGATCGCGCCCGTTGTCGGGCTGATCTCAAAGAGCGTCTCGTCGCCCTCCACCGCGTCGTCACCGAGGTCGAATGCGAACAGTCTGCCGTCCGGGGTAAACTCGACTTCTTCCACACCGTTGGCCGTCTTGCTCATGCCCGACATTGACCCCACGAGTGTGGCCGTCGCGCTGGGCGCGCCCGGCGTGCCGAGCTTGTAGAGCTTTGTTGGTGATCCTTTGTGCGAACCATAGAGCTGTCCGGTGGAGAGGTTGAAGGCCAGACCCTGCATCCCTGGACTGATGGCAGACATCGCACCGACGATGGTGACGATGTTCTTCGTTCCTGTGCTAGCCAGTGCCGCCGTCGTGAGATCAAGCTTCAAGAGCACCGGCCCCGCATAGCTGCCCACGGCGTAGTAGCTGGACATGTAAGCCACACCTGTGCTGTCGATGGCAAAGGCTTCGATGGTGCCCAATGGCAGTGCCGCCGCCGATGCCTGCGTCATCGAGCCGTCCGTGCTGTAGTAGAGCGGGCCGTAGTCTTTGAGATTGTTCGGGTCCGAGGGATTGCGCGGCCAGGTGAAGCTGAAGAGCTTGTTGTTGTCCTGGTCCACGCCCCACACCACGTTCGATCCACAGGCGCTCGATTTGAAGCCCATGTCGATGGTCATATCCGTGTTGTTGTCATCCACCTGATCGGCCCAGGCTTCCAGACCGGTCTCCGTGCCGGTGTCCACCGGTTCGGCATTCACCGCGAGGTTGAAGTTGATGCTGCTCACGCCCGTCGTCGCGGGTGATGCGGCGTCGATGCCATCATCATTGTCATCCGTGCCGTTGTCGCTGCCGTTGCCGGAAAGGGAAGTGAAGCCGTAAAGCGGAGCATTGAGCTGGAACTGGCTGGCAGGGATGTGCAGGAAGTAGTTGCCGGGCGCGAGACCGGTGAAGCGGAACTGGCCCCAGGTGCCGGTCATGCGCGTCTCCAGCGGCGTGGCCGTCTGGGGATTCGCGCCAGCGGGGAAGATCTGCACGAGCACCGGTGCGGACGGCCCCTCATCGGCATCGGCTTTGCCATTGTTGTTTACATCGACGAACACCGTGTTGCCCACGCCACAGTTGCCCGCGGGCGGACAGACTTGATTGGTGAAGATGATGTCCTTCGCGCCGCCAGTGGACACAATGGCAAACGGCCCGATCAGCGCACCGGTGCTGCCGTTGATCTTATAGACGTTGCCATCCAGCGCGTTGACGTAGAGATTGCCATCCGTGGTGTTCCACGTCAGGCCCGTGGGCGACTTGCCGCCAAGGGAGGTGAATACTCCCATGCTCGCGCCGGTGCTGCCATTGATCTTGAGCACGTCTTCAAGCCCGGACTCAACGACGTAGAGATGGCCATCCGGTCCGAAGCTTATGCCCTTCGGTGCCGCGTTCGCAGCCAGCGTGGTGAACACGCTGACGAACGCCCCGGTGCTGCCGTTGAACTTCAGGATGCGCCCGTTCGTGAAGTCGCCGACATAAAGATTGCCGTCCGGCCCGAAGACGATGCCTTGATGCGTGTTGTAGTAGTTCGGCGTGGCCGTGATGCCGGTTGAAGTGAAGTCGCCGATGTAGGCGCCCGTGGTGCCGTTGTATTTCTTCACGTTCGTGTAGCTGCCGACATACAGGTTGCCGTCCGGCCCCCACGCGAGTCCTTGCGGATAGTTCAAGCCGCCGCTGTTCGACGCGACGAAGTCACCCATGAACAAGCCGGTGCTCATGTTGAAACGCTTCACCGAGTTCGTGGCGGAGCTGGTGATATAGACACTGCCATCCGGTCCCTGCTTCATGCCGTAAGGTCCGCTCAAGCCGGAGCCCGCCGTGGCAAATCCGCCATCCGGCAGCCCGCCTGCTGCGGAGTAAGTGTAGATCGTGTTATCGTAGTAGGCGGCGACGATGGCGCACTGTGCGGTCGTGCCGGTGACATTGATTGCATAGTCCTCGACTTCACCCTTCAAAGTGGATGCACCGCTGAACGCGGGTGCCGTAGATCCCTCGGTGATGCGGAGGCGCAAAAACTTGGTGCCCGCCGCGGTCCCTGCGGGTGGCGTCAGGCTGAACGTGAAGTTGCCCGATGCGGAGACGGTTTGTGCGGTGAGCGTTTCATTCGTGTCGAGCACGTCGCCATCGCCGTTCCAGTCCACCCAAACACCAATGCGCGCGGTGCTGCCGCTGAGGCTTGCCGGGGTCACGGTGACGGGGATGACGAGATTGGTAGCGCTGCCCACCGTGAAACTAGGCATGGTGAGGTCTTCATCATTGGTGCTGGTGGTGTCGTCCTTGTTGGCATTTGCGTCGGAGGGGTCACTGGCTTCGGGATCGGTGGCGTTGGTGCCGATGCGAATGTCGGCGCTCGCTGTCTGAGATGCGGTGCTGGCCGCCAGCGAGCCAAAGATGTGATCCCCAAAGTCGGTGGCGACTACCGAGCAGGTGCCGCCGAGCATGATGTTGTCGATCCACGTGTGGTCGGTTCCCCAGTAGGCCACTTCGAGAAGGAAGGTCTTCCCACCAAGCGCGCTGCCTGTGGGGAGCGCTGTGCCGTTGACAAACGGCAGGTCGAGACTGGTCCATGAGGCGTGATAGTTGGCTCCTGTATTCGTCCATGCGGTCCGGTAGGCAGTGCCGTCATACCAGGTGAGGAAGAAGCGCACATTGCCATTGCCGCCTCCAGGGCATACGTCCGCCAGAGCATCGCCAATGGTGCCAGAGGCTCCGGCGGCAAAGGTAATGGTCGAGTAGAGAGTCTTGGTGACGGGTGTAAGGCCGGTGCGCGTGGCCTCGAGCCCCGTGTTGTAGGTGGTGGGTAGCCCATAGACTTCCAGATAGCCGCTGCCTGTTCGCATGGGCGGCATATAGGTGGTGCCAGTGATCCTTGTGATGGTGGTCAAGCCGTTGGCGTTTGCCGCTGGCAGGAGCTGGGACGTGCTGGTGATGCAACTGCTCTTCACAGCCGGATTCATTGGGGTGGTGCTCGATTCAGTGGTGAACTCCAGCAGCGTTGTCGGATTGGGCACGGCACGAAGACCGATGTCGATGGTGTTCTCGGCGTTGGTCGCTCCGCCGCTGCCAGGTTCGCCGTTGGCTGTAATCGCAAAATTCGGACTGTTAATTACTGTGCCGGGCACGCCAGTCTGGTCACCATTGTTATCGTTATCCACGCCATCGTCGGCCACGCTCACAGGCCCGCTGGAGTAGGGGTAAGTGGCTGGCGGCGTGGTGATCTCCACATGATAGCCCGATCCAGGTGCAGCGGTGAAAGAGTAGAGTCCCCCGCCCGCCGTGGTCGTGGTGCCTTTGAGCGTTGTGTTCTGGTAAAGCTTCAAGGTGACGCCATCAATGCCTGATTCGGCTGCATCTTTGATCCCGTTCTGGTTGGCATCATTCCAGACGAGGTTTCCGATGGTTATGGTCGAATTGATCGTCACCACATAGTCCTCGATTTCACCCGTGGCTCCGCTGTTTGTGGGTGTGGTGGCGGAGTTGTCACTGATGCGGAAGCGCACACCGCGCTGGGTGCCCAAGCTGGCGGCGGCAGGCACGGTGAAGGTCACGTTCACCGTCTGCTGAGAGGCGCTCGCGGTGGTGGCGGCGTTGTAAATGCGCTCGCCGCCGCTGCTCAAGTCGGTGTTGTTGAACGTGCCGTCGTTGTTGAAGTCAATCCAGCCCTGAAGGTATTTGCCTGTCGTGTTGTTGTTGAACACGCTGACGGGGATGGTGACACTAGTCCCAGAGGTGATGCTGGAGGGCATGGTCACACCGTCTTCGTCCGCGCCGTCGGCGGTCGCTGAGGCATCCGGAATGACACTCGCTTCGGTATCCACGGTGGCGCCGAGGCGGACGTTGGTGCTGGCGATGCTCGATGCCGTGGTGGTCGCCGCGCCGCTGCCTGCCCAGTCGCCAAAGTCCAAGGAAGATAACACGGTGACGGCATAATCCTCAACTTCGCCCTTCAGCGCAGAAATGCCGGCGAACGCGGGAGCCGTGCTGCCCTCTGTGATGCGAATGCGCAGATACTTCGTGCCCGTGGTGGTGCCCGCAGGCGGTGTAAGCGAGAACGTGAAATTACCCGATGCGGACACGGTTTGTGCTGTGAGTGTTTCGTTTGTGTCGAGCACATCGCCGTCGCCATTCCAGTCGACGAACACATTGATGCGCGCGGTGCTGCCGCTGAGGCTTGCAGGTGTGACCGTCACGGGGATCACGAAATTGGTGGCTGTGCCGATGGTGAAGATCGGCATGGTCAGATCTTCGTCGTCCGCGCCGCTGGCGTCATCGCGGTTCGCGCCGGCCGTGGAGACGTCGCCATCTTCGGCGTCGGTGGGAGTAGTGCCGATGCGGATGGCGGTGCTGGCAGTCTGTGCGGCGGCGCTGGTGCTGCTGAAGAAGTGATCGCCGTAGTCGAGCGTCTTGGTGCCAATCTGGGCTTTTAGCAAAGCGGGCCATGCGCCGGTGTCGAACCATCCCATGTATTGCTTGTAACTCGTGGTTGGTTCGGTGGTAACTTGATCGACGGGAAAGGATGTGAGCGCGCCCCCTGCACTGTAGGTTGGAGGAGAGCTGAACTTGAAGAAGTGGAACCAGACGCCAGCTTCGCTGCCAAAGCGTGCACCGCTCCAGTCCTGTGGGAGATTGAAGGACGGGAAATTGCTGCCGTTGTTGATGGCGGCCAGGTTTGCGCTGAAGCGGACACTGTAATAGTCGCCGCCTTCGTTCACCATAGGGCCTGGCTGTAATTCGCTGGAGAGAACGCTGGTGCTCAGGAGTTTGCCGGGATTGCTCCAGCTGTTGTCGTTCTGAGTTGTGTCATAAACATACATCGTCATCTTTGGCGCGGCGGGTGTGGAGCCGTCGTAGTAGATGATGGCGCGGTTGTTTGCGCGCGGGAGAGGTCCCTCGCTAAGGGCCAGCCAGAAGCCCTGCCATGGGTTGGCAGTCTTGTAGGCGTGGATGCGAATTTCACCGCGCAGCTCGCTGCTGGTGGGGTTGTAGGACATCTGCATGTAGCGGATGGTGCCGAAGCCCTCTCCGTTTTGCAGAGGCGTCCAGCTAACCGCATCGGGTGTGAGTTCGGAGTTGTCGAAATCCCAGTTCTCGTTGGCATTGTCGATGGTGAATGTGTAGCAATTGTTCGCGCTGATGGGGCTGATTGTGGTGATGTAGTCTTCAATTTCACCTGTGCCGGCCGTGCTGGTCGGGCTGACACTGGCGTCGCTGGAGAGCCGGACGCGCACGCCGAGGTTCGTGCCGGCGGCGAGCGGTGTGATGGCATAAGTCCACACGGCTCCTGACGTGCCGTTCGGAACGGTGGCGGTCACTACAAGCTCGCCGAAGTCATCAAGGTCTCCATCGTTGTTGTAGTCGATCCAGCAGCGCAGATAGGCATTCGCGCCTGACGTGTTTGTGAGGGCGAATGTGGCATTCTTGGATTCACCGACCGACCACGGCGCGGCGGGGAGCGTAACACCATCTTCGTCCGCGCCATCCGCAGTGGCAGTGGCATTCGGCACGATGGAAGCTTCGGCATCGACGGTGGCACCCAGGCGGATGTTTGCGTTCACGGCACTTGATGTCGTCGTCGTTGCAGCGCCGACGCCGTTCCAGTCGCCGTGATCCAGCGTCGTGCC